>LULL01000076.1_pt1 | contig 121171 bp, 115 predicted proteins | sample 728161 | NCBI WGS metagenome assembly LULL01 (sample SAMN03860290, study PRJNA289734) | marine metagenome | biome: seawater column; feature: ocean; material: water; isolation source: Red Sea water column Station 149 - depth 500m | place: Saudi Arabia: Red Sea | collected 2011-10-15 | depth 500 m
ACAGAAGCCTGTGCCCGTTTAAGAACACGATCATAGTTTCTTTTATAGGCCTTAGAAACGATTGTAAACAAAGTATCAGCTTTTTGTCGATCTAACTCTTTTTTACCTTTTCTGAGTCTATTTAATAAGGACTCAACCTCTTGAGTGCTCATATTCTGATCTTGATATCTTTGTTGATTATTTGAACTCCCATATTCAGAAGCTGTTGAATTTGATGAATGTCCACTTTGTTGATGACTAAGTCTTGAGGGCATGACAATATTCACACCAGAGGAAGTCGCTTGATTCTGTCCCGACTCATCTGACTGCGAAGAACTTAACGTATCATTCATCTGATTAACAGCATCAGCTAAATTATTTAAACTTTTTGCATTTCCACTCCCTCGAGATTTTGAATCACCAAACTTTGATAGTTTTACAGACTCAGTAGGTGAGTTAGCTTTACTTAGAAAAGATTTATTTTCGGCGAGGGCATTTTGACTTGTTTTAGAGGCTAAATTAGCACTCGCTTTTTCAAGATTTTTTTGTGAACTGATATCGGCATTCCTTCTCAAAGCACTAGACTTTGCTGCATTTAAAGCTTCAATTTCAGCAGGATTAAAAACTTCTGACTTTGATAGTTTATCCATCTGAGAATTAAAAACTTCCAGATTTGTCTCTCCTTCGAAATTAAGTTTCTTAAAAATATCATAAAATGCTTTTCTGTACTTTATATTTCTAGACTGAGTACCAGCAGCAGCCTCTCCTAAAGAATTATATTCCTTAACCCTTTTTTCCCAGTCAGCGTTATATAAGCTTGCAGCATCAGCATATTTAATTGCACGAGAAGAAGCCAAAGAGCCTAATTGCTTCATATTATAAGCGACCAGATTAAAATACTGATCCATACCAACTAAAGGATAACCCATATAATTATTTTTTGTTAAGTGAGACCATTTATAATGAATTTCATAAGCATATTTAGCAAAATCAGAAGCTTCCGAAGAAGACTCAAATAAGTAACCAAAACCAATCGCTTCTTTATCAGACAAATTGGCCCCACAGTCATTTAGAGTTTTACATAAGGCATATTTTCTGGCCCCATTAATAACGGCAACTTTGGGTTTTTTCATATTTTCAATTTGAATTTTTCCCTTCATCGGTAAAAAATGACCTGCTTTAATCGCATCACCCAAATGGTCCTGATTACCAAAACTGTCACCACCATTTAGATAGCCGCTTTTAATATGTCCACCTGGTGCCCTTCCTTTTAAATAACGGATACCCGAATCAGTAGCATCTCGTAACATCTCAGGAAATGTTTGCGTATATTTTGGCATCTTATTTAATGAAATAATATTCTCAGAAACAAATAAAGGTAAAGTTGGATCCATGACATAATTTATATAACCATCAGCATCTTCACGATACCCGGCCTTAAAACATGTCGATGCGCGCCCTTTTGTTTGACACCTCAGGCTCGACTGTAAAGCTTTGTTATCAAAACGAGGACCTAAGAAATAACGATGAAACCCATCCATTTTTTTCACACAAACACCTAGAACCCTTTTCACACACTTACCCTTAACCGTTTTTACGTCAACAATCTCCGGAGTAGAATCAATATCATCTCCTTGATAATATCGCCAAGCTGCTTGCATTGAGTGTTTAGTTGCTGCCTTAGAATAACCAGCTGAACCTTTATCAAAGTCAAAAAATGAATTGGCCAAGATTCCATTTCCTAAACCTAAAGTCAGTATATTAAAAATTTTAAACCAACCAGGTCTATAAGTATAACCCCACTTATAAAGCATGACTGAATGTCCTTCAGGATTAGATTTCATCAACCTTTTCCCAGAGATACGATCTTTAAAAACTTCATGGAAGTCAATATTGGAAATAAAATCACTTAATTCTGATAATTCTTTTTCAAGGTCCGAGTTATCGACAAATCTTTTCACCTGAGCTTCAGCTCTAAGCTGTAACCACTCAACTAAAAGTTTTTCATGAGAAATAGCGATAGCACCTTTATCTATTTCCTCAATTCTGGCATTATCTTTATCTACCTCTGAAACCTTTTTATCCAATGTAGAAATAGAGGTTCCGTCAATTTTACTTTCTTTTTGTCCTTTATTTAAATCTTTCCCTAAAGAAACTTGTAATTCTTTTTTCTGAACGTCACAATTATTGTTAAAAAAGTTTTGTTTCACCGAACTAAAGTTGGAAGGCCCAAAAATAGCGACACATTTACAGGCCATATTCTTATCGATTTCCTGCATTTTTTTCAACATTTTTGAACGGTTTTTACGAAAGGTTTTAGCAACTTTATTTGCACGAGAAAATATATTACCTTTACTTCCGTCTTCCCAATAATCTTGAGTTCCTTTATGACTATAAACATACTCAAAGGCTCTTAAAAATAGTTCTGCATTTTTTTCTTTATTTGAAGCATCTCTCCAAGCATCATTTAAAGAGTTGAATTCACATTTTTTAATATCAGAATACGTTTTAGCTGTAACTCCAGGTATTTGATATTTATTTATATAGTCTTGTTTCTTTAAAGAAACACCCATTGCTCCAGTTTTTGCCATACAAATACGATATTGCTCTGATCCTTGAGTATTGTTTTTAGCGCAAGCTTCTCCTTTTTTTACATTTTCAGCGAGGTATTTTTTTTCAGTTTTATCAACTGCTCGCATACAATTATTGTGTGAAGGGCTTCCATTACTAAATTTATCACCACACTTCTCACGTTGTTTGGCCACATCATCCATTTGTTTTTGGGTTAACCCAGTAAATTTATCCTCCGTATAGTTTTTTTCTAATCTATCAACAGCTTCTAAACAGGCGGTTAAATCTTTTGAATTTGCAGCATTGTTAGTCTGACAATCTGAACGTTTTTCTTTTATAAGTTGTTTTTGTGCTTCAGATATTTCATATTTCTTTTCTGCGGCCTTTACAGAACTCACAAAAATATTTAAGACAAAGTGAACGGACTTGAGTATTCCTTGCTTAAATGAATCATGAAAACTATATTTAGGTACAGGTGCAACACATCGTCCCTTAACGTTTAAAAATCCAGGACAACAGCTCTTGCCTTTAACTAATTTATTTCCATCTCTAACACAGTCTAGACATTTCGAAACTTCAATGCATCGATTATTAACACATGATTGAGAACAACAGTCCGAAGATGTTTGACACAAATCACCAGTATTTTTACAAGAATTTGTAATAATCACATCGCTGATATCTAAATTTGTACAACTTCCTTGAGCGCAAATAAAGTTTTCTTTATCACATTTTTCACCAATATTTCTAATACGAGAACAGACAAACTGAGCTCTACAGCTTCCTGCTGATTCGGAAGTTTTTTTGTAACAAATTCCGGAGCAACAATCATTATTTTTCAGACAAGTCTCAGTGGATTTCAAACAAGACTTTCCCTGAAGAGCTTCTTTTGCCACTTGAACTTTTACATGATTCATGCAACATTTTTTATTCCCAACAACCTCACCTTCATTAGCACAGCCAATAGAGTTTGCAGCTATTTTTTTCAAATAGCCATCAAACACTTTTTTATATTTATTTTTCCAAAAATTATAAATCTGTTGCTCACTCAAGCCTTGAGGAGTTGAGAGATTAAATAATCGCTTATATTCTGAGACCCAAAATAGTAAATTTTGATTTGTAGCGTAGCCTGAAATATATAATGATTGAGCTTGTTGATAAAAGGCCGTATAAAGATCTTTTGGTAAATACCCTTTAAACTCCGTTGACGTTTTTAAGTTACGCTGCTTCCATGCGACTTCAAACAAATTTTCATACGCTTGCCGATAGTCTTTAATCTCTGCTTGAGTTAAGCTTGTTTGATAATAACTTTTATCGTTTTTCACTTGTTGCAATAATGACTGTATCTGATTACCCATTGCAGTTTGGGCCCACAAAAGCAAAAAGATCACTATTGATAAACTTCTCATAAAACATCCTCAGTTTATTCGCTATAACTTATTCTAATATAAATAACTTATCGACCAATAGGCATATAGATTAAGTTATTGAAATTGCGAAATATGAAGGGTTTATATTGCCTATTTTTTAGTGCAAAAAATGAATATAAAGGGCTAAAATGAATAAAATTTTAACTATTTGGCCAGGAGACCTATTTATGTCTAATCTTTGTCCTTGTGGAAGTGAAAATGAATATCAGTCATGTTGTATGCCCTATCATAAAAATGAAAGTCTTCCTCCCACAGCAGAAAAACTTATGCGTGCTCGATATAGTGCATTTGTAAAAAACGAAATCCCTTTTATTGCTCAAACACATCTTCCAGGAACAGAAGACTTTGATATCGAAGAGGCCAGAAACTGGGCAGTAGATAGTCAGTGGAAGGGCTTAGAAATTGTCAATTCACAAAAAGGCCAAGCTGATCACCAAAGTGGAATTGTTGAGTTTAAAGCTCTCTACGCAGACAAAGAAGGTAAAGACTATCTTCATCACGAGATCTCAACATTTAAAAAAATAGATGATCAATGGTATTATGAAGATGGGCAAATTGTGGGTACAGGGCCAATAAAAAGGGCCACTCCAAAAGTTGGACGAAATGAACCTTGTCCTTGCCATTCTGGAAAGAAATATAAAAAATGTTGCGGGGCCTAAACTTATGAGTGCTAATGTTTGGGGAAATGAAAAAACTGAGTATTTTAACTCAGTCACACCTGATCAGGTCCTAAATGCTATAGAAAGTCTAGGGTACAAAGCGACTGGAAGGGTTATGCAACTGGCCTCTATGGAAAATAGAGTTTTTGAAGTTGAAATAGAAAATGAGGATGCTAAGCACGTATCTGAAAAATTCAAAATTCTTAAATTTTACAGACCAGGAAGATGGTCCAAAGAACAAATTCAAGAAGAACATCAGTTTCTTTTTGATTTAATCGAACATGATATCCATGCCATTGCACCAGAAAAATCTAATCAAGAATCAGTTTTTATCACCCAAGATGGACTTTACTTTTGTATATTTCCCAAGCAAGGAGGCCGGGCCTGTGACGAATGGAATGATGAACTCTTGGCCCAAATGGGTCGTCTTCTTGCTCGGCTACACAATGTGGGAAAGGCCCATACAGCAAAGTATCGTTTAAAACTTGATATCAATACTTTTGGTGAAAAAAACCTAGAACTTATCTTAAAATCACCTCATATGTTACCAGAATATCAAGAAGCTTATAAGTTAACCGCGCAAACAATTTTTAAACTTTCACATCCTTTATTTGAACAAATTCAATTTCAAAGGATTCATGGTGATTGTCACCATGGGAATATTCTTTTACACGATGGACGACCATTTCTTATTGATTTTGATGATATGAGTGTTGGTCCAAGAGTGCAAGATATTTGGATGATCACACCTGGCCGTGATGAATATTCTCTGGCCCAAAGAGAAAAGCTACTTGCCGCTTATACCTCTATGTCAGACTTTGATTATAGAGAATTAAAAGTAATTGAGAGTTTAAGGGCTTTGCGAATGATTCATTTTTCAGCTTGGATAGGTCACCGCTTTCAAGACCAAGCTTTTCAAAGGGCCTTTCCAACTTTTGGCTCACATCAATACTGGGAAAAAGAAATCTTTGAACTTAAAACACAAATCGGTTATATACAAGATGAACTAACAGCACTTTATTAACAAACAGGGGTGACCTAGAAAAATGGTCTGAGATTATACCCTTTGAACTTGATTCAGATAATACTGACGAAAGGAGATAAAAATGTTCAATGAACTTAATATAATAGATATATTAACGCCTCTAGATTATACCGTTTTTTTTCTCATTATCCTCTTAACACTAAGCTTTGTTATTTGGGGACATTACAAAAAAAATAAAACTGATAATGAACAAGAAAACTTCATGGACTTAATTCTCATGGGGAGAAGTTTAACTCTACCTATGTTTATCGCAACACTAGTTGCCACATGGTATGGAGGAATATTTGGAGTCGCTCAAATTGCCTTTGAGCACGGTATTTACAATTTCGTCACCCAAGGCTTTTTCTGGTATTTAACTTATCTCATTTTTGCATTTTTTATCATAGATAAAATCCATAATTACCAAGCTGTTACTCTACCAGACCTTGTAAGAAAGATGTTTGGAAAAAAGTCAGAAAAATTAGCTGCTGTTTTTAATATTTTTAATCTTATTCCTATTGCTTATACCATCAGCTTAGGATTACTCATTCAAATGCTCTTTGGTATCCAACTCCCAATTGCTATTATACTAGGAGTCAGTTTCGTCTTACTCTATTCCTTCATAGGAGGTCTACGCTCAGTCGTTTACTCAGATATTTTACAATTTTTTATTATGCTTAGTTCTGTTATTGGAGTCTTTATTTATTCCCTCATTATTTTTGGAATAGAACCCCTCAAAAAACTTCCTGAACATTATTTTTCACCAACAAGTACTTTTAGTATCACAGAAGTTTTAGTCTGGGGACTTATCGCCTTAAGTACCTTAGTCGACCCAAATTTTTATCAAAGATGTTTTGCAGCTAAAAGTTTTCAAGTGGCGAAAAAAGGAATTATCCTCTCAACTCTTATTTGGTTATGCTTTGACATCTCACTTACTTTTGGGGCCATGTACGCGAAGGCACTACTTCCTGAAGCTTCTGCACAAGACGGTTATTTTTTATATGCCCTAGAGCTTCTTCCCAATGGACTTAGAGGTTATTTTTTGGCCGGAATTTCTGCGACAATTTTATCTACACTTGATTCTTATATTTTTTTAGCTGGTTCTACATTGGCGTTTGACTTAGTTCCTAAAAAATGGAAAGGCAAAGTTTTTATTCATCACTTAGGTGTGTTTATTATTGCCATTATTTCTATAGGTGTGTCCTATATCTTTGAAGGAAATATCAAAAATGTGTGGAAGACCTTAGGAAGTATTTCAAGTGCGGCGCTCTTATGCCCTATACTTTATGGACATTTTTCAAAGAAAAAAATATCAGACAATATTTTCTTCATAAGTGCTATCATAGGGGCATTCATGACTATTATATGGAGGCTCTCAGGTCTTAAAGAATACTATCAATTAGATGAAATCTATATTGGAGTATCTGCGAGTCTTTGCACAATACTTATTTTTCAAAATTTAAAAAAGCTATCAAGCCACCTCTCTTAGCAATGCTAAGAGAAAATTAAATTTCGTCGCGAACTAACTTTTGCACAAGTTGATTAAACTTATCTTTAAAGTCTGTGAAAAAGACTTCTGTCGCTTGTCCACTAAAACCAGTGTGAACAGTAATAATCTCATTCTTTTTGTTTAAAAAAAGTGTCGTTGGAAAAGCAATTGTTTTATCAATTGGTAAAAAGTTAGGAACTGTCTTAGTTGACGCATAATCGGCCAACACTAAAGGATAATTCATATTCAACTTGCTTCGCATAATTCTCAAAGCCTTTAAAGCCTCTTGCTTACTAGAAAAATTTTCAAAGGCCAGAGCAATAAATTCAACATCATTGGCCATATCCTTATTTTCTTTTCTCCATGAAATAAAAAATCGAGTTTCATCAATACAATTAGGACACCATGAACCAAAAACTTGAATAATTTTTGCTTTTGTCTTTAATTCTTCTCCATCTAAATTAATGGAATGACCATCAATATCAACTAAATCTAGTTTTAAAGGTTTTGTCTGAGTTAGCTTAGTTAAACCTGTTGGATCAGGTAAACTAAAATCACTATCTTTTATGGCCTGAATCTCTTTATGATAATTTTTCCCACTATATAACATTCCTTTAAGCCCTGTTTCGTTAATAGCAAGATCTAAAATAAATGAAAAAGTCCCATCAAATCCATATAAGCTAAGCTTTCCCTTGTGAATTCTTCCATCCAAAAACCTATAATCACCAGTGGCAGTCAAAATCGAACCTGTTACGCGTGAACCTTTTTGATTAAAAATTCCTAAGCCAAGTTTATCTTTACTTAATTGAACTTTCCACTTGCCGCTTAAATCAAAAGGTAAAGCTTCATTCTCATATTCTTTAAAAAGATGAGTTTTAGTCACTTTGTCGGCTGTAAATTTAACTTTATAATCTTTACGATTTGTTCTTATCCAATGTCCGGTCAATTTTTGTCCATCAATTTTACCAACCAATTGCGCATATTGTGCACCAATATCTAAAATAAAACGATCATTAATCAACTTTCCTTTTAAAACAATTGCTTCTTTTGCATTAACTAAAACACCTGTTAAGCTCTTGCCCTTTTGATTAATCCTCATTACAAAAGGTAAAGTTTGATCTTTTTGCAATTGCAACTCAACTTTCCAATGACCTGAGAAGTCTTGAGTCGGTGTACAACTCAAAAAAGACAAACAAATCAGTAAAGTCATTATAATTTTTGCTAACATAACGGTTATTCTCACATTACAAAAAGAGGGCCGTCAACAATACGGCCCTCTTTTAACTCATATCTTTTAATATAATACGCTCAAACTATCTTAATGACCAGTCTTCATATATAGCAGCAAAACGTGGTTTTACTAAGCGATAATAATCATGAAAAAGCTCTGCTCGCGACTCATCCTGATTAGCATGCTTCATTAAAACTCTCAGAACTTCAATATAAGAAAGCGCATACATAATTGTTTCAGCATGAACCATAAGCTTCATAACATTTTCTTCCTTAAGCCATTCTTTTGCGTTAAAGAATTTTCTTAACTCCCGAGGATTTTCTGTGTCTGTCCCCGGCTTGAGTGTTCTAATGAGAAGCTTAACAAAGTTTTTCTTGAACTCATATTGAGTATTATTAAACTTTGACTCACATTCTGATGTGGCACCAAAGAAGTTTGCAACTGGATTGGCATTAACTAATGCAGTAAAGTACTTTGTCGGATTTCTCATCACAAACTTCATTAAATCCTTCATGGCCATTAACGCTTGAATCTGAGTTGTTCCTTCATAAAGTAAGGTCGCAAATGAGTCTCGATGAAATCTAGCGGCATCATATTCTTCTATAAAGCCATACCCCCCCAAGGCTTGAATACCTCTTTGGGACAAATGAGTAAAAGTTTCTGCCCCATAAGCTTTGACTAACGGAGTTCTTCTTCTTACCCACTTTTTTGTTTCTTCGTATTGTTTAACTTGTTGTTCATTCAGTTCATTGCCATGACGTTTCATCATATCGAGTTTTTGATACTGATCAAAATAGGATATTGTATCCACCATCAGGGCCCTAAAAGCATCTCTTTCTACTTCCCAGTCCTTGATGTTTCTCGCATAGAGGGGTAGATCTAAAAGATTTTTCCCAAATTGACTTCTTTCTTCTGCATACTTTCTCGCATAACCCAAAGAAGCTTCAATTCCTCCTAAGGATTGAAGACCAACAGCGATTCTTGCCTCATTCATTAAATGTAACATCAGACGAAAGCCTTTATGTTCTTTTCCGACAAGCTTTGCCACAGAGTTCTCATAAACAACTTCACATGTAAACGAGCCATGAAGTCCCATTTTATGCTCATTTTTTGCAATCACATAATTTTGTTTTCCCTCAACCTCTTGTTCACATAAAAACAAAGAAATTCCATGTAGCCCTTCTGGAGCTCCTTTTATTCTAGCAAGGACAAAACCAAGCCCCCCTCCACCATTAGTGATAAAGATTTTTGAACCAGTTAATCTGTAAGTTCCATCTTCTTGGGGAACAGCAATCGTTTTAACTCCTCCCACATCAGATCCTGCTCCTGGCTCTGTAAGACACATCGAACCAGATATTTCACCCGCAATTAGCTTAGGTAGTAAACGTTTTTTATCTTCTTCATCACAAAAACGCTCAACCATATCAATAATTGAAGTAAAAAATCCCAACTGAGTAGCTGAAGATATACAAGCGCGATTGACCTGCTCAAAAGTTAATAGACTTGCGATTGAAGGAGCACCCATACCTCCGTATAATGGAGAGGCTGCCATCCCAATCACCTGAAGCTCTTTTGCTTCATTGTAAAACTCTGTTAATAGAGGTCCTGGTACCGTTTTACCATCTTCAACTGTTCCTGCCCCTTCTTCATCAAGTTTCTTGGCCCGAGCAGCTACAGCTCCTGCAGTCCATTCCCCAGTGGCCGTAACCATTTCTTCAATAAACTGTATAACTTCTTCTTTATTATTAAAGCCGTCTGCGGTAGGAAACTCAGGATAATAAAGTGGAATAATTTGATCCCAATCAATAGCATTGTGAAATAACCATTTCCACTCGCTAGAATCTGCATAATAATTCATAAACCTTCCCTTGAAATAAAAATTATAAAATAGTAGTGTATTTATTATATCCAATAATTCTAACATATAAAGGGCCAATCATGTACAAGATTTACGGTATACCAAATTGCAATACAGTAAAAAAAGCTTTGACACACCTAGAAAATAAGAACTTAGAATTTGAATTTATAAACTTTAAAAAAACTCCTCCAACAAAAGACCAATTAAAAGAATGGAAAGATGCTTTTGGGGATTGGCCAGTAAATAAAAAAGGCCCTACCTATAGAAAAATTAAAGAAGAATTTGAACAAAGCCAAGCTCCTCAGAAATACAAAATACTCACGGAAACGACTTCGGCTATCAAAAGACCTGTTTTAATGAAAGGCAAAAAAACTCTCCACTTTGGTTACGATGAAGAGTTCTATGCTAAGCTTAAATAAAGTCTCAATCAGTCTCTAAAACAAACTGGCAGCCTACTTTGTATTGAATACCAAGCTCATCAGCTTCTCGAATAGACTTTACTTCTAAAAGCATAGGGGTTTCGAATTTTTTTATATCAAAAGCTTTAAGCCTAATTTTTTCTCCTAAGTAATATTCGTCTTTTGAGAAAACAAGAAACGATAATCCTCCCTGAGAAAGATCGTATAAACCATAAGTTGCTTGGGCCTTAGACTCATCGGCTGTTTGAACAGTTACCATTTTCCCTTCCTCTGGCTTGGCACGCGGAGACTCTCTGACATCTTCAAAGGCTTTATCTTCTTCTTCTAGAGTAATATGCCCCATTTGACTCTTTAAAAGATCAGAATCATGTTCACTTAAGCTATCAAATAACTGAGAATGATCAAATGAAGGCTCATTTGCATCTGCTTCGTTGTGAGTATCGATTTTGTTTAAGTCATCTAGGGAAGCTTTAAAAGAATTAAGTTGATCTTCAAAGCGAAGTTTTTCATCTGCCTCTAAACACTTAACTTGATGAGGACTCTTAACTACCAACTTAGCTCCCTCAATATGATTAAGTACTGTTTTAAAAATAATATCGTGATCTTCACTAAAAAAAAACAGTTCTGGGCCAGAGAATTGAAAAGTTCGCCCAGCAGTATCGACAAAACTTAAACTCTCTGTTTCATTATCTACGTTCTCAATTTTAACTGCATGTATTTTTCGTTGATCATTATCTGCTATATTTTCCCAGACAATAATAGGATTTAAGGCCAAAAAAAAGCCTTGGATGACTTCTGATATTGCTTCTCTTTCATCATTTTTTATTATTCGCATAGAACTCAATTATAAGCTTTATTAAGTTCAATAGCTACAAGAAGGAATTACCTGAGTCTCAGCCTCCCGTAAACTTTACTGTAAAACCCAAAGACTCAAGAAATTGTTTTATCTTTTGTCGATGATCTCCTTGAACCTCAATAGAATCTCCTTTAAAGGTTCCTCCTGTTCCACACTCTCTTTTAAGCTTTTTTGTCAGTTTTTTAAAATAATCTTCTCCCTCTCTAGGAAAATCATAAATAACGCTGACCGTTTTCCCCCCACGCCCTTTTTTTTCTGGACGGATACAAAGAGTGTACTCTGATGGAATAATCTCAATTTGTTTTGCTTTTTTTGATGGCTTTTTATAATTTGGATCATCGCTCCAAACGATATTTGCTTCTTCTTTTTTTGAAATTAGTTTTGCCATGCTATTTCCTTTTTTTCTTTTTAGATGTATCACGGAGCTATGAAAAAGTACAAATACATCGCTTTTTACAAGCCTTATGGAGTCTTAACTCAATTTACAGGTGAAGCACAAGATAAAACATTGGCCGACTTTAACTTCCCTCCAGATGTTTATGCTGCTGGAAGATTAGATAAAGATAGTGAAGGTCTACTCATTCTAACTAATGATGGTATTTTTAATCAAAAGCTCACCAATCCTCAGTCAGAAAAAGAAAAAACTTACCTGGTCCAAGTAGAAAAAATTCCACAGGCCAATGATCTTAGAGCTCTGGCCAAAGGTGGTCTAGAAATCAAAAATTATAAAACACTGCCCTGCCAAGTCCAGATAATTGCGCCACCAACAGATTTACCTCCTAGAGATCCACCAATTCGTGAACGCAAAAACATTCCCACTTGTTGGTTAGAGCTCAAAATATGTGAAGGAAAAAATAGACAAGTTAGACGAATGACAGCTAAGATAGGCTATCCAACATTACGTTTAATTCGAGTGGCGATGGGGAAATACAAACTCAACCATCTCACTCCTGGTAAATGGGAATACATTGAACGCCACAACATTTTATAAGGACCATCTATGCTCGTAGATATTCAAGTTATTGAAAAACCTTTTATTCACACAAAAGCGATTTTTGAAATAGAAAATATAAAAACTGATAGAGACTTTAAAGAAACTCTGGCCATTATTTTTATGTTATCTGCTGAATATTGCCTCGACCCTGAACTAGAACTTGATGAGCTTAAAGAGATTTATGCCACAGCCGTTGAAAAACAACAAAACCAAATCAATCTTTATTTATCTGAAGACGGTATTGAAATAGACTTTTCATGATAAGCAGAGTAAACAAGATTTTTGGTGTCAATACGCACTAACTTAGATTTCTCATAAACATGTAAAATTAATAACTTAGCCAAAAAGCTAAGTTGCGACGCAGTAAAGTAGCGGTAACACTTTATAAGTTTACAAATGTTATTGAAATCAGGTTAGATATTACTAGGGAAAAAAACGTTTAAAAATACTGAGGAGAGAGAACCATGAAAAGAATTTTAGGGCTTATGGCCCTCACGGTCATGACTAGTGCCCTAGGAGCGACTTCTACCACGACTAGTACATCCAAGACTACACTTACTCAAAAATCAAAGTCATTTACAGAAAAATTTAGTTTCTGGTATTTTACAGAGCTTTACAGTATGAAACTCACAACGGATGATAATGTCCCTGGTGATAAAAAAACTGATTGGGTAAATTACTTAAATACAAGCTATGAAATTGATAGTTTAAGCTCTTTTAACTTAACACTAAGGGCCAATATAACTGATCGCCAAGCAGATAGAGGTCAAGGTGATCGCTATGAAGAATTAGACCCAAGAATTAGTTACAAGCGCGTTCTGCATAAAACAGCGACTTCGTCTTTACGCCTATCTCTAACTTTTGAAATTCCTATGTCGAGATACTCAGATTACAAACATGGCGATCAAAGAATTACTAGATTTAAACCATCACTATCATATTCTAAAAAGATTGATGACTACAACACAATTCTCCTATTTGCAGGCTTTAATAAAACTTACTACAAGCAATCACGTACCTCTATAGAGAATAACTCTAGACACTATATCTCCTCGTGGTTTTCTTACGTAAACTCAGCGTTGTCAGAAAAGTATAAATTGAGATTTGATGCAGAAGGAGTTATGCGTCATAATGGAGGAACATCAGACCTCAATATAGCTTCATCTTCTGGAGAAGAAAGGCTTTTAGCTGGAGTTAATTTTGATATAGCAGGATTAGATATGTTTCCCTATATTCAACACGACCCTTCCATCGTAAAAGCAACAAATAATTTAGGTGGTGGGATTCAAGTCTTCAAAGCTTTCTAATAAAATCTTTAACTAAATACTCAAAAAAGGGAAGTTTTATAACTTCCCTTTTTTATATCTAGATTCAGTTTACGTCCTATTTCCCAATTGCTAGCATATGAAAGTAAGAAAGAGGAGAAGATTATGCTTGTAGTCGTGTCACCAGCTAAAAAGTTGGATTTTGAAACCAAATGTAACCATAGCGAACAAACTAAACCAGCATTCCTAACTAAGACAAACCAATTGGCCCAAGAACTTAAGAAGCTTAATCCACCAGAGATTCAAAAGCTTATGAAATTAAGCCCCAAGCTCAGTGAGCTTAACTTTGGACGTTATCAAACATTTAAAAAAGTTTATAATCCCACGATGAGTAAACAAGCTGTTTTTGCTTTTAACGGAGACACCTATACTGGACTTGATATTAATTCATTTTCAAAAACACAACTCCAATCCGCTCAAAAAAAACTCAGAATCTTATCCGGTCTTTACGGCTTGCTTAAACCGATGGACTTAATCCAACCCTATCGACTTGAGATGGGAACAAACTTTAAATTTTCACAATACAAAAACCTATACGAATATTGGCAGGATGATATTACGGCCAAACTCAATGAAGAACTTAAAAAAGAAAAAATACTTATCAATTGTGCTAGCCAAGAATACTTTAAGGCCGTCGACACAAAAAAACTAAAGGGACAAATTATTACTCCTGTTTTTAAAGAGATGAAAAATGGTCAACTTAAAATCATCAGTTTTAACGCCAAAAAGGCCAGAGGAATGTTTGCCAATTTTGTCATAAAAAACAAAACAAAAACCCTCGATGAACTTAAAAAATTTAACTATGACAAATACAAGTTTTCCAAAGAACATTCAACCGATACCGAAATTATTTTTGTGAGATAAAAAATATGGCCTTAAAAAAAATAAACTTTCAAACCGAAGATGAGCTAAAAAAACATATTAAAAGTCATCATCCTACTTTTTACTACTCTTCTCAAACGTCGACTGTTATTCCCTATGATAAATTAGAGAAGATATATAGCAATGATGATTTTTATTTGGCCAACCTCTCAAATCTTCCAGCGAAAATGGAACTTAATGCTGAAAATAATCTTATTGTTAGAGGTCCTGTCAGCTGGAAAGATGCACGAGATTTTTTAAAAACTAAAAACAGAAATATCATGACAGCCCCAACAGAAGAACTTGCCTTAATAACTGCCGGTGCCGCAACCAGCGCTACAGGCGAACGCTGTTTTCACTTTGGAACTCTACGTTCTCAAATTAAAAAAATTAAATATTTCGATTTCAACGCTAAAGAACATACTTTGCACGCTGATCGTCCACTCAAGCTAGAGTCTCATTCGCTTCATCAATATCAAAAACAATATGAACTCTATAAAGACTTTAAAAATGCTCCTTTTCCTCGCCTAGAAAACGAGATAGATATTATGATAGGTACAGAAGGTCAACTAGGGGTTATCACAGAAGTTGAAATACAAACGACACCAAACTTTTCTGTTCATCACCTCTTTATGTTAATCCCCAAATGGGAAGAAAATCCGCAAGCGCATTTTGACATCATCCAAAAAATACAAAAGTTTAGAGAGTCTGTGATTGTATGTGAATTAATCGACTCAAACTCCTTTAACTATCTTCCCTCAGAAGAAAGACCAAACAAAAACTTAGATGCTCTTTTTTTTGAAATTAAATCAGAAGCATTTGAAGACTTCTACGAAAAATTCCTACTTAGCCTAGATGCCTTAGACGAAGAAAATATATTTGAAATTTCTGAAAGCAAATTTCACAATCTCCGAGCCGCTATTCCAAGAGCAGTCTTTGAAAAGAATTCTCAAATGGGTGTCGTCAAAATGGGCACTGATGTGCAAGTAAAAACGAAGGACTTTCCTAAGCTTATAGAGATCTATCAAAAATTTGCTGGGAAAGAAATTAAATATAATCTTTTTGGTCATTTTGGAGATGCACATTTACATTTTAATTTTATGCCTAGTCCTGATCAAATGACATTTTGCCAAAAAGAATTTGAGCAAATGTATCTTCAAATAAATAAAATCAATGGCTCACCATTTGCTGAACATGGAATTGGTATTCTTAAACAAAAATATATCAAAAATTTTTGGACATCGAGTATTTATGAAGCCTTTGGTGAACTTAAAACAAAATTTGATCCCCACAACCAATTCTTCCCTCAGGGATATATGAATCTATCGCCATGAAAATTAAATATTTGTGGCTTATTTTATGGAGCCTAAATACTTATGCACAATTTGATTTTAAATACTGGGCCCAAGCTCGAAGTTATCCAAGCCTAGGAGGAAGCTTAAACATCAACTTAGGTCATAATTACCTTCTATGGGGTGATCAACAACAAGGTGTTTTCTATGGCCTTTGGAGAAACTCAATTGAGGCAAGCTCAACTATTGTCGTTTCACATTATCAGGCCCAGACTCTATTCTATCCTGTTTCATTTTTTGGTATTGGCGCCGGCAGACAAGTTCAAAACTCAGACTACCAAGACTATACTTATTATGATTGTCAGAAAATTCGCTGCAAGGGAAACTTAACCAAAAACTATACTTTGGCCAAACTTGCTTTAGGTTATGCGAAGTTTATTAGCACCTTTCGATACAAATACTCTCTTAACGAATACGACCAAAATAAAGAACAATTACCTGTAGGGGAATATGATTATATTTTACAAGTTTCGCCCAATAATGAGAAACAAATCTCAAGAGATTATCTTTTAGGAATTAAACATAACCAAAATGTCTACGGTATAGCGAGTGAATATGTCGAATTTCTTATCAGTAAAAAATCTTACAATATGGACTTGATTATTTATCAAAAAAATCTGAATTCATTTAAAATGCTTCTTGGAGTCGGCCAACTTAGTACATCTGATCAAAAAAAAGGTGCGATAGGAATTATAAGGCTTACGCATGAAATCGCTCCTAGCTTAAGTCTTTTTTAAATTGACCTAACAAATTGATGATAGAGAAGCTCAAACTAAGCAACGAACCTCTGTCGTGTTTTTAAAAACTTCCAGGACATTCTGAGTTAATGAATAAATCTCTTCTTTCTTCACGGGCACAGCTTTTATTTCTTTGCTCATCTGTTAAGCCATTGCAAGCATCAATAAAGGAATCAAAGCGCTGTATTCCCGTTGAACAATCTTGAAGAAAAAATTCATACTCGTATTTTTCTTCAGCAGCAGGCTCTACCTTATAAATAACTTCTTGTTGAGAGTTGGCAATAAATCTTCCGTCTTTACCACAAGAAATAAAACTAAAGATCATTATAAAAAAGGCTATGTATTTCATACATATAAAGAAGCAAGATTAACGCCAACTTTAAAGCCTTTATTTTCAAGTACTTACACTCAGAGATTGTACAAAAAAATATTATTCGACTAAAAACTTAACAGTCGAAAACTCTGTCTTAAAAGTAATATCTTTTAAAAATGTTCCTTTATTATAAATATACATAAGAGTTATCTGATCAATACTTTTTCGAATTCTTCTTAGTCTTTTATCACTTTGATTCTTATATAGCCCAAGTTCACGACAGACACCTTTGGTCACAAAAACTTTTTTCGAAAATCCATCTTTAGTAGTAAAAGTTAAAGGCTGTTTTTTATACATTATCGGTAAAGAATTTTCCTCTTTTTGATAATTTTGGTCAAAATAAAAGTCGTCACTTTGACAGACATCTAAAACCCCTTTGAGATTCTCGACCAGTAAAGGGTTTTTAATTAAAAAAAATGTTTTCTGATAATAATTATTCGCCCAATTTGAGTCTTGATTTGAAGGCGAAGAACTTATCGGCCGTTTTTTAGTTTCTTTTGTCGTTAAGTCTTGATCCGCAACAGTCTCAGTCTTTTCAACACCAGCACAACTTAAAAGAAAAAAGAATACAAGAAATGATTTCATAATCATAAGTGTATAAGAAAAGAAAATTATTTCAAGCAGTCTTGTGGGATAGTATTTAAATGAAGGATCACGACCCCAACAGGACAGACAGTCATATTCTGCTCAATTAAATAGTCCATTACCATTTCACTAGCAATCACTGTTTGTGCATGAATATCATGGAATAAAATTACTCCACTTTTTCGTGGGGTTCTCGACATCTGCTTAATCGTTCTTTGATAAATACTTACAGGATCTTTATCTTTCCAATCTAAAGTATCAACATTCCAAAAAATATGAATTAGATGATCTTTTGCGATTTTTTCTCTCAGATCTGTCTTACGCATTCCCGCCCCATACGGTAAGCGAAATAAAGTGAGCTTTTTACCGGTTAATTTTTGTAAATCATCTTTTGCTTGAGAAATTTCATATTCTAATTTTTTATCAGAGGCTTTGCTTAAGTCTGGATGAGAATAACTATGAAGAGCAAGCTCCATATTGGCATCTAAAACATAGTCTACGGTCTTAGGATATCTTTTGGCCTTACGAGTTAGCATAAAAAAACTTGCTTTTAAGCTTCTCGCATATAAATTATCAACTATTTTTTCTGTTCTTTGTGACCGAGGTCCATCGTCAAATGTTAAAGACCAAACCTTGTGAGGAAAGGTATTGCCAGTAACATTACCATTGGCTCCAGAAGAAGGATAAATAAGGTTTTTTATCTCACTCTGTTTAATTCTTGCTTGATACGCCTTAATATTCTTTGCAATGAGATCTATTTGTTTTACAACATGTGCATAAGCTTCAGAATCAAGAACCTCTACTAAACTAAATTCGCCATTTTTTTCTACAGCATTACGTGTTTCAAGATAAATTCTAGCTGCTAAAATTTTTGCATAAAAAGGATTTTCTAATAATCCCCCATCAAAATACTCTAAAGAACGATCAAATTGTTTTATTAATGAGTCAGCATAAATATTTGCATATTTAGTCTGTTCATTTGACCAAACATTACAACAAATAAGACAACCTAAAGCCACAGTAAGAATATTTTTCATCTACGCTTCCTTTGTTCCAAGAGTAACAAAAAGCGAAGAAGCCTGCCAAAGAGTTTAAAAACAAATTGTAAAATATACAATCAACTTAATGCCTCGAATGATAATAGTCCTTTGTTATTTTTGCTGCTGCCTTTGACTTTGCAAAAGCGGAATAATGGATAAGGGCACTACCAAAGCCCAAGATCAATAATAAAAAACTTACCATTTCCAAATTCAATGCCTCCATGTTTCCTCCTCATAAAAAAACATCACTCTTTTATCTCAATTGCTTGTCTACTCAGATTGGCCATCCTTGGCCGACTCTTAAGAACATCATGCTCTTAAGTAACCTCCCCCATAAATAGAGCATATTTGATGCCAAATATGACTATGACTTTTCATACACTTAGAATTTTAATACAACACAAATTGTCCCAAAATGCCACCAGCAAAGCCTTTAAGTCACTAGTAAAAATTAATTTGATTTTAGATTCTAACTATGAAAAAATTTACTTAGATCTAGGAGAGGATCTTTTAAATAGCTTTAAGGAGTAAGGCATGTCAGAACAAAACAGTCAGAATTCAGCATTTTACTACATCATGAAAAATGGTTATATTCTTCGTTTAGAAAGTCCATTAGATAAGCAAAATATCCCCCTACTGATTAAGGCCAATCTTTTAGAACCAAATGACATTGTAGAGCTCAACCAAGAACAAGCTAATTACCGAGTCGCTATTTTTAGAGACGAAATTTTAGAGCTTCCAGAATATCAGGAGAGAATATTTGGAATTGCCGTATAAAGTTTTTTTGCTCATTATTTGGTCATTATACACACTTCCGGGCCATGCAAGCTTTCTCATTGAACCTAGCTATCATTATCAAGTTTCAGACTTTTCACGAGGAGATGAGTCCGGTGATTTAGAAGGTAAAGTTCTGGGAATAAACCTTGGATACCTAGGGCGAAACTTTATGGCCGGAGTTCATATTGAAAAAGGTGAGTTTGAAAGTGATGATAATCTAACTGATAGCGGCTATAAAAAATATAATGGAGGTGGAGTGGGGACTTTTCTTGGCTTTCATTTTTTTGATCGATTAAAAATTTGGTCAGAATACATGAACTCTTCGCTTGAACCCATTTCTAATAATGATATTCGTTATTTTGGTCAACATGTAGCCTTTGGTCTAGGCTATAGAATTATTAATGGGCTACTGCTAAATTACAAATCATTTCGCAATCAATTTACTCAAATTGAAGATGATACCACTGGTAAAACGAGTGGTTTGAGTACAAATATTAAAACACAAGGTAGCTCAATTTTTTTAAGCTATATGTTAGTTTTTTAATATTTAATTTAAAAACGATACTCAAAAGCTAAAGAGTGGTTAAAAATAATTGGTGTAAATAAATTATTTAGCTTCAATGACCATCTTTCTTTTCTAATAAGATGTACAGCAAAATCCAGTGCTAAGACAGGAACTATTTCACGGCCAAAATAATCTATTTGAACAGGTTCAGGAGCATCAATCCCCGAAGGGGTTTTTTGTGCATGTTCATCCCAATTTTCTTCATTAAAGGCATAACCGCCAACAGTTATACCTGTTTCGGTATAATCAGTACGCACAAAAAGATAATGAAAAAATACTCCTTCAATTTCTGAGCATATTGAGTCATTTCCTATCATATAAGTCAATCCATAGTCCCCATGAAGATAACGAAGGTAATAGGTTTTATTAGCTATAATTCCTGTATTATTCCATTGATTACAGTAGTTTTTTTTAGAATCGCTAAAATGTGGTGTTAAACTTCCAAAGCCAAGTTGCAAGGAAGAAGCATATATATTTTTGCTAACACAAAATAAAATGAAGCTTATAATAAATAACGATTTCACTTTTTAATTTAAATACTCAAAACCAACTTTAACGACTGTATCATCCAAGGGCGTAATCCAGCGAATATCAGCGCAAATAGAGTCTAGCTTTCCAACTTTTAAATAACACATTTTTCCAATAACAAAGTTTTCTGAAAGATGAAAAACACCAGAGCAGCCCCCTTGAGATTCAGAAATACATAGACCCCCATGAACAATATCATCATCTAAATTGACAAAAATAAAAGTGTTCTCATCTGGCTGAAAACGGATATGTTTTCTTTTTTGTTCCATGAAGGTCTCCCCTAGATCTAATTATTTTTTCCCACGCAGTTTAAGTCTGTAAACGACTTCTTGAGTCTTTCTACAAATGAAACTTCTCCAGCTCGAAGCCATTTTCTTGGATCGTAATACTTTTTATTTGGCTTATCCTCACCTTCAGGATTCCCTATTTGTGAGTTTAAATAATCTTGATTCTCTTTTACGTAATCATGAACTCCATCCCAAAAGGCCCATTGCATATCTGTATCGATATTCATTTTTATCACACCATATTCAATCGCTTCTCGGATTTCCTCTGTCGTAGATCCAGAGCCACCGTGAAAAACAAAATTAACTGGGTTCGACTTCGTTTTATGCTTTTGTTTTATATATTCTTGAGAGTTTTTTAGGATAACTGGAGTCAACTTAACATTACCAGGTTTATAGACACCATGAACATTTCCAAAAGACGCCGCAATAGTAAATGAATCGCTTACCTGATTGAGTTGCTCATAAGCATAGCTTACTTCCTCGGGCTGAGTATAAAGTAATGAGTTATCGATATGAGAATTATCAACGCCATCCTCTTCTCCACCCGTCACACCGAGCTCTATTTCAATATGAGTTCCAATTTTAGCAAATCTTTCTAAATATTTTTTTGATATTTCTAAGTTTTCTTCAATTGGCTCTTCAGACAAATCAAGCATATGGGAACTAAAAAGCGGTTTTTGATGTTTTTCATAAAATTCTTCACCAGCTTTTAAGAGGCCATCTATCCATGGAAGTAGTTTTTTAGCAGCATGATCAGTATGCAAAATAACCGGGACGCCGTAAGCCTCGGCCATCATATGTACATGATGAGCGCCTGAAATCCCACCTTGAATAGCTGCGAATTGATCTGAGTTTGAAAGACTTTTTCCTCCAAAAAAATGAGCTCCACCATTAGAAAACTGTATAATGACTGGAGAATTTAATTCTCTGGCCGTTTCTAAAACAGCATTTACAGAATTAGTGCCTACGACATTAACCGCTGGAAGAGCAAAATTATTTTCATTTGCATAATTATAAAGTTCAGTTATTTCATCCCCATAAAGGACACCAGCTCTAAATCTACCCATATTAAATCTCCTTATTGGTCTTATTTTGGCATAGAAGAAATAAAAGGTTAACTAATTTTAACTAAGAACATTCTAAAAAAGAATGAATACTTCCTTAGGCAGAGTTTTTAAAAGAAGGAGACTTATCTTTTACAAAATATAACGCATAAAGTGGATAATTTTTTTCCTTAACCAATTGTTCAATTTTATGTCTTAAAACTCGAGGTAATTGAGAAACTTTATCTATTATCTTTTTTAGCATATTTAAAATAAGTCTATAAAATGGGATATGAGACCAATTTGACGCAATCTTCATCTCTACAAATAGCCCAATATAGAACAGATCTGACTTCTTTTCAGAGTACTCAATAATATCTTCGCCCAATTGCAAAATTTTTGACAAGGCCAGAGGATGTTTTAGAATTTTATTTTTAGGAACACCTGTTTTTAAAAGATCAATCATTCCAGAGCAGATAGTTTCGATATACGACTCTAGACTTTCACACATATCTGCTTTCATACAAAGATGATCAATTGCTTTTTTACAATAATTATCATATTGCCCACTAGCAAGCTTCAAATGAGGACAATCCTCTGCCCCTTTGCGCCATAAATTTAAATATGCTTTTGAACGTAATTTAACACCCATTCCTACTCACCTTTGATTTGTTTAAGAAAGTATTAAGAACGGACGTGCATCAGATTTGTTAATGTCAAAACCAGTTTATCATATTTTACGCTACGAGTCTTAAATTATTTAAAATTATAATAATATTAAGATCTTAAATAAAACTCAATATCATGAACTGTTAAGATATTATCTAAAATCTCTTAACTGACACATCTTTGCCGTTTTTGGATGGATAATAAGGTCTTCCATGAAAACCTTAATATGATCTTCTAAAAAACTCATCTTTTGAGTTCTCGCCAAGTCATCAGAGTATTCTAACAACGAAGTAATAAACTTTTCTTTCTCAATATATTCTTTACTTCTTAATATCAGAGTTTCTTTTCCCTTATTGATATCTAAGTCTATTTGAAAAAGGTCTTCCCCAATCCCCTGATGCTTTAAAGCCTGTTCAAAATGTCTAAGCTCTATCCTCGCGCCCCAAATAAAGAGTAACCGATCGACACGACCTAGCAGTTTAAATTTCGTTCCTTTATCATCTTGAGAAATAATCTTAACTCTATCACCTGTTTGATAACGTATGACTGGCATCATTTTTCTTAAAGTAGAAGTTATTACAGCTTCTTCATTTATGACTTCTAAAATGATTCCCTCAAAAAGGTAATGCTCATTTTTTTTGCAATCTTTTGTTTGATATCCAATAGGACCAACATCAACTGAAGCATATCCAGCAGAATAAAACTCACGACACCCCCAGTTTTTTTCGAAAACTTCTTTATACTTATCATTCATAATCTCTCCGGCATAAAAAATCTTTTCAATCTTTAATCCTGCTGTTTCACGAGCTAAAGAAAAGAGCAAACTAGGTACACCAAAAAGAATTTTTATATCAAAAGACTTTATATAAAATTCAAAATCTTTTACACTTACTTGCCCTCCCATCGGGAACTGAACTGTTTGACAGATCTCAAGCGCCTCTTGAATTGCATTAAATGAAGACCACATGTTGGCGGCCATAAACAAATTTCCCACTTTATCTGAGGAGTTTAAACCCAAGCCTTGATAGGACTTTGCAAGAAGATCACAAGTATTTTTAAATTCAGGATAGCTATAAAAACAAAATTTAGCACCACCTGTACTTCCTCCAGAGGAATAAATATAACCACTTTTTGCTTGAGGACTTAAAAAAGCCTGGTCGGTAATTAATGAGTGTTGACCTAAAAGATCACCATTAATAAGAGGATAATCCTCAAGCGACTCTCTTTTTTTATTTTGATAAAAAGTTACGTCTATTTTTTCCAAAAATTCATTTATTCTATCTGCTGATTCATCCACACACACATGTGTTAACTCTAAAAGAGATAATCTCCCATCATGAGAAGAGCCATCTTTTCCTTTGAGCATTTCTCCTGGAGCAGTAATACGCTTTACTCCAGACTTCGCTAACTCCCTAGCATACAAAGGTCGCTGTTTTATGGATGAAATAAGCCCACACGTTTGTAAATAAAAAGAAAAATGCGTAAGCATTTGTGAAATATCTTCTGCTGAAGTAAATTCTTTTATTTTAATACTTCTATTAAGTGCACTTGGTGTCAAAATCTTATGGTCTGGCAAAACCTGATAATCTTCACCTTGTCTGAGGGGAATATCATTTTCAAATTCATAATAAAGAGCTTCATAATAATCTTTTAAAAACTCTACTGCTTCATCTGGGCTTAAAGGCTTTCTTTTATAGGGGCTTTTTGCTAACGCCTGTGCTAATTGAGTAATAAATTCTTTTTTATTAATTGATCTTTCCAAAAAGATATTTTGAGGACTTGCACAAGCAGACTGATCCCATAAACAAATATCTAAAGCTATTTTATCAAAGATATTATCCTGTTTTTTTAATCCTTCTTCTGTAATTACATAAAAAGAAATTTTAGGTCCATGCTCGATAAAACGAGTTTGCTTTAAACAACTAGAGCGATATGATTCGATGGCTTCCTCGCCTCCCCAGACCATAACAGCATTCATTTTCTGAACCAGATTTTTTTGAATAAGCTCATCTCTTCCCTCCCACTGGATAAGCTTTAAATGATCACGAATAAAGTTTTTATGATCTACGGCCAAAAGACTTTCAAAAAAAAGAAGAGGAACATCATAACAATGAGAGCTGAGTTTTACCCAGTTTTTATTTTTCGTCAGGAGTCCCATAATCATAGAGTCAATGGCCCCCAGAAAAATATTTCCGGCCGTAATATGCAACAGATTGCCCACAGGGGCATAATAAATTTTTGCCAGATAATCCTCTTGAGTGACAAACTCATCAAGTGCCTCTTTTTTTCTAAAATCTGACTTCAGTCTTTGTTCAAGACTTTCTCTTTTACATAGTTGCTCAATGAATTTAAGACTCTCTAAGTCTTCTTTTCGAACTTTGTTTTTTGCCTTTTGATAATACTCTCCCTCTTCTTGCCATAAATACCTCACGTCGCTAAACAAATTCAAAATTGAAGCTATTGATAATGTCTTAGAAGGTAAGCGAAAATCCAATTGGCTAACCTGCTGTGCGGATTCGATTTTTATAGTTTTCATAATAGCTCCAAAGCTTTTAAAGCACAGCCCTTATGTTTACTTATCCCAGCTCGCCCACAAAGCTCTAGGACATCACCATATTGTTCGCAAGAAATCTTTTTTCCCCAATCTGTAGTCAATAAACTCATTGCCGGATAAGAACTATTATATGTACAAATCAATTGGATAAGTCCTTGTCGACCATTAGGCAAAACTTCTAAGGAGATAGGATCTCGAATAAGAACTCTAGCATAATTAGGAATCCGTAGTCTTCCATCGTAAGCATCAACATAGGGAACTCCATGTTCTACCATTCCAAAAAGATCACGAATATTTTCTTGTGGAATCCCCAAAGCATGAGAGACAACTTTTCGAAATTGCTTTTTTGGAATCTCTTTTTCTGCTTGTCCTTTCCAACCACCACCTGTTTGAACCCAAGAATTTTCACCTAAGTTTAAACTCAGTTTATGCTCCTCAATAAGTTGATATAAAAAAGCAGGAAAGCCTAAAATACGTGTAGGATATTGGGATTTTTCAAATTCCTTTAATTTTTCGACACATGCCATTTGATCAAAAATAAAGTCATTCCCATTATGTTGAAAAGTATAATAAACTTCATTTTTATCAGTAAAACTTGTAAGAAGCTCATCTGTAAAAGCAGTCCCTAAGTCATTGGCCACACGAGGATCATATGTAAAACAAAGATAATTATACTTTTGCTGCGATGTCATTCCTAAAGCATTATGAATATTATAAGCTAGTTTTTTTACATTTAATAAAGAAGGTTCATCTAGGTGAATTAAACTTCTTTGCCCTGTCGTTCCCGAACTTCCAAGAGTGAGAATGATCTTCTCTTTTGCTCCTGTATACATCTCGTGATTTTTAAAAAGATTGACTAATAAAAAAGGCATCTTTTTAAGATCTTCTTCACTTTGCAAGTCCTGAGGATGAATATTTTTCTTTTTCCAATAAAAACGAAAAAAAGAATTCTTTTCGTAATGGTGAGTTGCCATCTCACGCAAACTTGCTAAAAACATTTCACTGGAATGACTATTAAATAAAAAGGGAGGTGAGTCCAATAATATTTGGGTGTGTATAAACTGATTATTCATGATTATTTTTGAAATGATTTCCTAAAAATGTTTTTTCCCATGATGTAATATAATTTTTTAAGTATTGAGCACTTGAGCCTGTCAACTCTAAATTGTTAAAGTCTAATATTTCAAAAGAACGACTAAAAACGACATAATCATATCTTTTGCCCCCTTCCAACTGAAAAGCCGGAACATAACCGCAAGGAAGAAATTTTGCTTTTAATATTTTATCAATAATATTAAGTCGATTTGCCCGAAGAATGATTTCAATATAACGTATACCTCTATCGCGCAAAATACTATTCACTGCTAAAAACAAGTCCGTAAAAGAAACTTCACGATCAATTTTGCATCCAGTGATCACACAGTGTTTATCAACCTCATTGACATAGGCAAAGACTTCGATATTTTGTCGTGGCCCTGTTATTAACAAATTAGGTGTATGAAAGGGGAAAAAAGCTAAATCTATCTCTTTTTTTTCAAATAACATCTTGGAACGTAACTTAATAAATTCCTTTGCCTCAATAACCTCCAAAATACCAACTTTTCCGGTATAATTTTTTTGATTCCAAATTTTTGCTTCTTTCATTTGAGGTAAATCAATATTTTCTCGCACAATATTAAATAAAGGTAAAACTGTTGGATGTTGCTCATATTGAATATGTCTTTTGGCCAAAGCCTCTCCAAACATCAATGCTGCTAATCCGTGAGTTTCATAGTCTTGAGTTTTATGAACATTAGGAAAAATACCTAATTGTTTAAAGCCAATTTTTTCTGTTAAAATTTGAGCTGCTTTGTGTACTGTTCGGGTTGTAATATATAAAACTTCTAAGCCAGAAGTATTTTCCTGAATATAATCAATTCCATAAAGGATTAATTTTTTTGTAAGTCCTTCACCTCTTGCTCTTGAGTGAACAACTGCAGCTCCTGCTTTAGCTAAGAAGTTTTCTTGATCATACATAAAAAGTAAACAGCCTCTTATTTTTTTAGACTCTATTTCTTGGGCCACAAATATAAGACGATCTTCACTCTTTATCGCTTCCTCTAATAAAGAAGTTCGCATAAAAATAGGATTAGGATAAGTATCTCCGTACTCGCTAGCATACAACTGAAAAATTGCGGCCATATCATAAATTTCGGCCTTACGGAGTTGAAATTTCATACTTGATTTTATAACGCATGACTCAATTAGAGGCCATAATATAGTATTATTTACAAGGTTTAATAACAGTAAATTTTTGAAATAATTGGAACTGACTTAATATCCTCATAGCTTTCAACCGTTTGCTCAGAATAAAGATCCCCAGACTCGGTCAAAATAGCAAAGCTACCAGAATAAAGCAGGTTTATCTCAACACTGACTAACTCCTTGCCAAGTCTATGACACCAACCTTGTGCTGTTATATCATTATAATGAATAAAAGAGCTCTTCTCATTTACAAATAATTGTGGCGACGTGCACTCAATAATATCATCAACTAGATTTGTACATGAACTCAAAGATATCCCTTGTGCCATACTGAAATGAGTAAATAAAAGAGTTAAGATAAAAATTATTTTTTTCATATTTTCCCTATCAGTTTTAAATATGACATTTAAAATCAAAGTTTTGCTTCTTCACTAAATTCAAAAACATGAGTTTTATAGCACGAAACAAAACGCAACGCACAAACGCGTGCATTTTCCTATAAAGTTTTCATGGTATCAGCTGCTTTCGCTTTAGAAAGAATTAGGCTACATTAGGCTTATGCTTTTATTTCTAATGGCCTTAGCGGCTCTTGCAACCTCTATCATCTCTGGAATCATAGGCATGGGCGGAGGGGTTCTTCTCATTTCTCTTATGTCTCTTTTTTTAGATTATAAGCTCTTAATTCCCATCCACGGAATCGTACAGTTTGTCAGTAATAGTTCTCGCTGCTTTATGCTTAAAAAACATATTCGTAAAGATTTCTTTATCCCTTTTCTTTTAGGAGTTCCCATTGGCTTTATGATTGCTTATTTTATCCTTAAAGAAATAACTCAAACCCATTATCTTTATTTGTTATTGGCCATATTAATCTTTTATACCATTTTTAAACCCAAAAAATTGCCACAAATAAAGTTAAACTCCTATGGCTGGACATACTTAGGGATTGCATCTGGAATACTAGGTCCCCTTATCGGGCCAACTGGACCTTTGATTGCCCCTTTTTATGTAAGAGATGATATTCAAAAAGAAGAAATTGTTGCGACAAAAGCATCTCAGCAAATCATTACACATTTTTTAAAAATTCCTCTTTTTTTAAGTCTAGATTTTTCTTATACAAAACATTTATCACTTATTTTGTTTATGTCAGTGGCGGCGATTTTAGGAACAAGAATTGGACTAATACTGCTCAAACAAGTAAATACGGAAATCTTTAAACTTATTTTTAAAATTATGCTTTTTAGTGCAGGGGTCAGAATACTTATTAAATTTTGGAATCTTATATGACAAAAAAATACCTTATTATTTCATCTCTTGTTTTGGCCTTTATTGCTGAAGCCTTTCTTATTCTCATTATATACTTTAATCCCTATAAAATAACCCCAATGATTCCCACCGAATTACAATCATGGTTAAGTGCTGGCTTAAATCTTTTAAGTGCTCTCTCTCTTTTATATGCATATATGGCCATCAAAAAACAAGAAAAACAAAAACACAAAAAATTCATTCATCTGGCCTTATGTTTTTCGGCCTTATTTTTAATAAATTATATTCTTTATCATATGAGTATTGGCCATGTGAAATTTACCAACCAAGATTTTCGTGTTCTTTATTTATTTATTCTGGCCACTCATCTTATTTGTTCCATGATAAGTCTTCCGCTTATATTTATGACCTATACTCTTGGAATATTTAATTATCTTAAAGAACATAAAAAAATTGCAAAAATAACTTTCTGTTTATGGGAATACGTTTCGGTTACTGGAGTTATGGTGGTCTTGATGTTGAAGTTTTTGAATAGCTAGATCAGTAAGAAACTGATCCAGCTATAAAATAAGAATTACTTCATTGCAAGAATGTCGTAAGATCTAATTGTTTTTCTTCCGTTAGCTTTTGCTCTTTGTTGAGCTTGCTCAACTAACCAATAAACATACTCATTAAGACCTTCTAAAGCATCAGAAGATACCATAAAAGTATCCTTACCAGATGTCTTTAAAGCTTCTTTTGTTTTAGATCCAACAAGTAACATCTCTTTTTGTTTTTTAGCCATTTTAATTCTCCTTAAAAAATGCTTTTTTAAAATTTTGGTTATAACTCATAAAAAAGTCAAAAACTAAATGCAAAGAAAAAACATAAATAAAACTGTCAACTAAAAAAAAACGTCAAACCTACTGAAATCTCTACGAAGATAATTGTCTCTTAAACTCAACTATATTCTCAGAGATAGACTTTAACAGTCTATTTCTAGCTTCAAACGATGCCCAACCTATATGCGGTGTAATAAGAATTCGCTCATCATTCAAAATTTTAACCAGAGGTGAATCAACGGCCATAGGTTCTTTTTCTAGAACATCTAAACCTACAAAAATTTTTTTTTCTAAAAAGACATCCACAAGATCATCCTCGTTTATAATCGGACCCCTTCCAAGATTTAATAAAACACTGCCTGGTTTAAGAAGACCCATATTTTTTCGATTCAAAAGAAATTTTGTTTTAGTATTAAGTGGAGCATGGATTGAAATAATATCACAGCTATGTAACAGCTCATTCAAGCTTAAATGCTGATATTCATGTTCTAAATTATGACCACTTGTTGAATGGTAAACTACTTCAGCTCCAAAGCTAGTAGCAACTTTAGCAACATTTTGTCCAATCTCTCCAAAACCAATGATTCCAAATTTTTTACCGGATAATTCATGAAATGTTTTAAAATGGGTAAACACACCTTCTTGCATCCACCCTTTATTTTGCGTAAACTTTTTATAATAGTGAAGGTCTTGTAAAAAATGAAAAACCATATTAAAAGTAAGCTGAACAACAGAGCTTGTAGAGTAGCTTGAAACATTTTTTACTTGAATATTCTGTTTTTTAGCATATTCACAGTCCACATTGTCCATCCCAGTGGCAGCTATACAAATCAGCTTAAGCTTGGGAAGTTGTTGTAAAATTTCTTTTGTAAATTGTACTTTGTTTGTAATGATGACATCAAAGTCTTTGCAACGTTCGAACACCTGATCTGGAAAGGTAATCTGATGACTAACAAATTCTCCAAGTTCTTTTAGTTCACTAAAATCAATATCATCTCCCATTGTCTTAGCATCTAAAAAAATAATCTTCACACTACTCTCCTCTTACAAAGTGACAGATAGGACCAAAGCCCCCCTGATATTTTTTATCATAATATTTTTGATGATACTCTTCTGCAGGATAAAAAGTCTCAAATTCACTAATCTCTGTCATAATAGGATCTTCAAAAGTTTTCTGTTGTTTTAAATTTTCTATAACTTTCTTAGCAATTTCTTCTTGTTGCTTCGAATGGTAAAATATAACAGAACGATACTGAGTCCCAATATCATATCCTTGTTGATTTAGTGTCGTAGGATCATGCAGCCTAAAAAAAAGCTCAATCAATTCTTGGTAACCCAAATGTTTGGGATCAAATTCAACTTGAACAACTTCTGCATGACCTGTTTTTCCTGTACATATTTCTTCATAACTTGGATTAACAGAGTCTCCCCCGGCATAACCAGAGGTCGCCTTGATGACTCCTTTTTGTTTACTTAAAATAGCTTCTACGCCCCAAAAACAACCGGCTCCCAAAGTTGCATACTCCTTACGAGAGTGATCTATCTCAGTCTGTTGCTCAAAAAGAAACTTAAACTCCCCAAGCTCATAATTCTCAAGATCTTTGTAGGCAATAAAATCTAGCGCTGCAGAGTTAATACAATATCTAATTCCAGTAGGTGCAGGTCCATCTGTGAACACATGTCCTAGATGAGAGTCTGCTTTTTTACTTCTTACTTCCACACGACTAATTCCATGAGATAAGTCTTCTTTTTTGACAACGAACTCAGGACTTAGAGCTTTATAAAATGAAGGCCATCCACAAGGAGAAGGAAATTTATGAACAGAAGCAAATAAAGGTTCCCCAGAGACAATGTCGACATAGATCCCTCGTTCAAAATAATTCCAATATTTATTTTCAAAGGGCCTTTCAGTTCCATTCTCTTGTGTAACGTAATATTGTTCTTTATTGAGGTGATCAAGAGTGTATTTCATATGACATCCTTACAAATATTTCATTCTAATTTTAATCGATATTCTTATAAATAAAAAATAATTTCTCACTTAATGTTCGTCAAAATTACGGCCAAAATAGAGATTTTAAGCTATAATGTCCATAAAAAATGAGGTAAGAATGTATACAGTTGGACAAAGATGGTATTCTGAAGGAGAGCCCGAATTAGGTCTAGGGATCATCACTCAGGTTGAAAATAAAAAAACGACAGTTCATTTTCCTTTGGCCGATATTTCTCGAACTTATGGTGCCTTTGCCCCCTTAAAACGGTTTTTACTGGAAAAAAATGATGAACTGAAGACTATCGATGGAAATGCCTACACTATTACAGATGTAAAAAATAACGAAGGTATTGCTTTTTATCTATGCCAAGAAAAAGTTATTCCAGAGATGGATTTAAACTCCTCCATTGATCTCAATGGCCCACTACAAAGACTTCTCCTTAAAAACTTTGATTCTTACAACTACTTTAATTTAAGATATCAAGCATACTTGGCCAAAAGAAATCTTGAAGCCTTTAAATATAAAGGCTTCTTAGGGCCTAAAGTTCGCCTTATTCCCCATCAAGTCTATGTTGTAAATGAAGTTCTCAAAATGGAAGCGCCTAAAGTGATGCTTTGTGATGAAGTTGGTTTAGGAAAGACAATTGAAGCAACACTTATTATGTTTTCTTTACTCAAACAAAAAAGAATTGAAAATATATTAATCATTGTTCCAGATAGTCTCGTCAATCAATGGTTTGTAGAACTGTATAAAAAGTTTTCTCTCTCTTTTCTTAGTCTTAATTCTCAAAATGAAGATATAAATATTGAAGAGGCCAGACAAGTGATCGTAAGCTTAAAATTGCTTCAGACAGATAAAAAGCTTCAAGAAACAATCCTGTCCAAAAAATGGGATATGCTCATTTTAGATGAATCTCATCAAATACCTTTTCATCAAGAAAATGATTCTTTAGTTCAAACAATACAAAAAATTAATAACACTACTCTTTCGACATTACTTCTAAGTGCAACACCTGAAGTTTTGGGAATCAAAAATCTTTTTCTTCAACTCCACTTTTTAGATTCAAATAGATACCAGTCTTTTGAGCATTTTAATTATCTGATCGAGCAATCCCAAAAAATTTCTAAGCTAATACAGGATGACAATTTAATTAAAGATTACTCAAAATTTGAAAACTATTTTTCACTTAGAGAATTCAAAAGTTTTAACTCTGATGAAGAGCTAAGACAAACTCTTATAGATCGTTACGGCACGGGAAGAAATTATTTTAGAAATTCCCGAAAAAATCTAGAAAAGTTTAGTCGTCTATTCAATGAAAGAGTTCTTCACAGCTGTGCGCTAAAGATAGAAGGCCCCCCCTCAGACTTGAAAGTATTAAGGTCCAAGCTTAATTTTCTTTATGAAACAATCCAAAAATATCAAGATCAAAAGATATTGGTTTTATGTCATTCAAAAAAATCTGTGCTTTTTCTTCACAAATCATTAATGGAAATGAGTAATTTTAATATTGCACTCTTCCATTCAGAACAAAGCCTAATGGAGCGAGACCGTCAAGCAGCATACTTTGCAGAAGATGAAGGGGCTTCGATTCTCATAAGTACGGAGGTTGGGAGTGAAGGAAGAAACTTTGAATTTGCTTCTCACCTCGTTCTACTAGACCTTCCCAAATTGCCGGATCAACTAGAACAACGTATTGGAAGACTTGATCGAATTGGCCAGCAAAACAATATCAATATTCATGTTCCCTATATCAAAAATAGTTTTGAACATATTTTATTTGACTGGTACAACACTGTCTTTCACTCTTTTACTTGTTCTCCACAAGGAGCAAATAATTTTTATGAAATTCATCATGATGAGCTAAATAAACTTATTGCCCATCCTTATAACGAAGAGGAGAAAGTGCATTTTATTCAACTCATGAAAAAAAAATATACACAATATTGTCAGGATCTAGAAGCTGGCCGTGATAACTTAATTGAAATCCACTCTTATAATGATCATAGTGCTAAAAAAATTATTAATGAGATTGAAAACTTTGAAGAGAAAAACTCTCCTCAGAACTTCTTTGAAAGCATATGCTCAGAAATTGGCATTATACACGAAGAGCTCAATGCAAATAGCTATTTCGTTAAGCCAAGCGATAATATGCTCATACCTTCCTACCCAAGCCTTTCTTATGATGGCCTAAGTATGAGTTATGACAGAGAGTTTTCTCTAAAACTCGACCATATTCATTTTTTTTCATGGGAGCATCCCATTATTGAAGCCAGTTTCGAAATCCTTCTTAATTCTTCCTTAGGAAACTGTAGTCTTTGCCAACAGAATGAACTTCCCAGAAATATCTACTTTGAGTTCATTGTAAGCCTTCAATGTGTTGACCACCTGGCCCATATCAGCTCTCTTTATCTCCCCTACACACCTGTCAGGGTTTTATTAGATATTAAACAAACTGATTTAACAAAAGATATTTCAAAAAAACGACTTGACTCAATAATAGCTCCTCCTAGTAAAGAAGCTAAAGATTTTATCCAAAACCTTCCTAAAGATATTGCGACTCAACTTAACACTAAAGCGAAGCTAATTGCTGAAAAAAAGAGTAAAAAATACATTGAACAGGCAAAACAAACTTATCAGATAAGTTATGAGCATGAAACCTATAGAATACAAAACTTAAAACTAGATCATTCGCAAAAACAAATCATGCTAGAAAAAAATGCTCGCTTAAACAGACTTGTCAAGTCAAGCATTGCCAATGCAAAGGTAGAAATTGACTCCATAAGAGTTATTCTTCCGGAGAGCTAAAATAAAATGGCAACTTTCCGAAGTTGCTTATAATGAATAAACTTGATTTTCATCATGAAATTTTACAAGAAAAATATAAGGCACATAATTACTTACTTCTTGTGCTTGGATCAGCTTTTTTAAGCTGGAGTTTTCTAGACTACTATAATAATGAACCTCTTGCTCCTATTTTCCTTATCATAAGACTTATTTCTTTTACAGTTATACTCACGACCACATCACCTCTAAATAAATTACTCTTTACTAAAAAACATTTTTTACTCACCAGTGTTCTCTTAACACTTATAACCAGTAGTTCACTTTTTATAACTCTCCTTTCATCAAATAGTTATATTTCAAATGTTTTCTTTTTAGTTATCAGCTATGTTTTACTTTCACTATTTTATCAAGCAAAAATAATCTTCTTTATTCCAACTGTACTTGTTCCTTTACTTATTTTTCTTTTCAGCTACCAAACGTTATCGCCAAATGAAATGAGTTTTGAGCTTGCTGCTCTTAAACTTTTTTTCTTAAGTATCATAACAACTTTCTCACAATGGGGAACAACCCATTATAAAAATAAATGTTACAAAATAAGTTTTAAATATCACAATAAAAATAAAGAAATGAAAAAGCTTCTTGAAGACAATAATCATCTCATTAGGATCCTATGTCATGACTTGGGTAATGCTATTACAGTAATAGAGATGTCTACACAAATTTTCGAATTCTCTTCTGAGTTTCAAAATAAAAATCTTAAAAATGGACTTGGTCGTATAAAGCGAGCTGTTAATACACAAAAAGAAATTATCAATTTTGTAAAACAAAAAGAAGAGCTGGAGTCTGGAAAAAAAGATATTACACTAAGTCCTGTAAATGTTAGTGTAATCCTAGAAAAAGCACATTTTACTTTCCATGATAAATTAAAAGAAAAAAATATCATTATTAATACTAAATACTCAGGTGATGATGCACCTTATGTTATGGCGGAACAAATAAGTTTAAGTAATAATGTTGTTAATAATATTTTATCTAATGCTATAAAGTTTAGTCGAGAGAATTCAACAATTGATATACTTGTTGAGACAACAAAGTATAAAACTAAAATACAAATACGAGACTATGGAATTGGAATGTCAGGGGACACTTTAAATAATTTATTTTGTTCTACGACTAAAACAACAACCTTAGGCCTTAAAGGTGAAAAAGGAACAGGATTTGGAATGCCTTTAGCTTCACTCTATATGAAGAAATATCATGGGAAAATAGATGTAGAGTCTATCCCTGGCCAAGGAACAACATTTACCCTTATCTTTAACTCTCTTTATGTAAAAAACACAACATTAGAAAGCATTCAAAAACAAGCTAGTTAACTAAGATTAGCTTAATTTGACACTCAAAGACGGACTGAAAAAGGCGCTCAACTTCTAATAACTTTTCAAAAGTTATTTTATTTTTTGAAGAAAGTACTAAACCATCCTCAGTATAATCTTCTACAGTAAGATAGACATCTTTAAAAGACTTACTAGAATAAATATAGTGGGAGCAAAATTCTTCAAAAAACTCAATCTGTTCAGATAGAGAAAGCTCTGAAAACTCTCCACAAGAGCTTTTTTCAAAAATTTTTTCTTCTTTTGTTATTTTTATTTGTGATGCTAAAAGCTTTTCTCCAATACCAATAATTTCAAATAATTCAGGCGTATAAACACTAAAACTAGGTTGAGAGTGGTCTTCTCTAAAAAAATAATCTAACTCTTTTAAAGAGACTCTATTGATACTTTCAAAGCTTCTATGCATAAGAATCTCAAAATAAGCATCTAGAACTGCTAGATACGGTCCTTTTAGTTGCGTTTTGAAGCAAAGAAATTGAAAATAAAGTTCATCTCTTTGCTCTAAACTAAAAAAAATATCGAGCTTACTCTCTAAGAGATCTAATTCTAAAGATATATGTTCTTTATCATGGGGAAATTCCTCTTCTAATAAGACAAAGCGAGGCTTCAGAGCTCTTTGATGTATACTTTCAGCAAACTTCATATAAACCCTAATAATGAAAAAGCACTCATAAAGAGTGCTTTTTTATCTTCTCTATTTATTCCAAAAAACTTTTACTTACTGGTGAAGATGTTGTCCCTCATCAAATGTAGGGTCATCAGAAGGAATTAACTTTCTTTTTGTTAAGGCCGTGGCCACAACAAAAATGAACAACCCAAAACCACCTAGTAACTGCATAATTTGTAAAATACCAGATCCTGAGACTGAAGTAATATTATTATGCTCAAAAACTTTTGGCGCTAACATTACATACAGATCAATAAAGTGTCCTAACAATAATGAAATGGCCACAAACTTTAGCACTTTTGTATTTCTTTTTGCAGCTCTTGTCATAAGAACAAAGAAAGGTAAAAAGAAGTTGATTGCTAAGTTAAAGAAAAAGAGACCATTCCAATGATGATGTCTAAGAACATAATACTCTGTTTCTTCCGGAATATTTGCATACCAAATAAGTATATATTGTGAAACCCAAATATAGGCCCAAAAAACAGACATTCCAAACATCCATTTCCCTAGATCATGCAAATGGTTCTCAGTCACTACATTTTTAAGATACCCAAGCTCTCTAAGTTTAATAACTGCTAATGTGATAAAACAAATACCACTAACAAAAGATCCCGCAAAAACATAGACTCCAAAAATAGTAGAAAACCAATGTGGCTCTACAGACATGATCCAGTCAAAAGCTGCTAAACAAATTGTTAATGAAAAAACAATAATTGCAACAGCTGAAAAACCAACGAGCTTATTAGCAACAGATTCACCATTTTTAGCATCATCCATTTTTGAAGAAAAGTTTTTAAGAACTTTTGCAATAAAAATCCATAGAGCAAATATAACAACCATCGTAATGATAAATCGCGGCTCATTTAGCCATGCGACCTTTTCACTTAAAATAGGATCATTTGCAACTAATTCCTTATGTGTCCACTCATAAATCGTATGAAGTCCAGCACAACCGACAAGCATAGAAATAAACGATATTGGTAAGTAAGAACTCATAGCTTCTGCAATTCTTTTATACGGTGTCAACCAACTTGCCTGTAAAACGCCAGTTAGGGCCAAAAAGAAAATACTAGAAACAGCAATTGTTACAAAGTAAAGATTGAATACATAAAAATCGACCCAACCAACAACTTTATTCGACGAAAATGACATTAAAAAAGCAATCACTCCTACAAGAATTAAACTCATAGAGACTTTTTTAAGTCCGCCTTTAAATTCAAAATTATTTTTTTCGATATCCACTTGTGATCTCCAATTATTTTATTAAAAAATATTAATCTTTTTTTCCTCTTGTCATAAGACGCTCACGAACATACTCAGAAACGGCCCAACGATCTTCTGGGTATAATTGTTGAGCATGAGCCGGCATATTACCATAACCAAAGCTTATAACATTATAGATATGACCACTTGGTTTGCGCTCTTTTTTCGAATATTTAAACGTCCTTGACTTAAACTTAGGAGGGGCCGGAAAACCACCCTGAGTGACAACTTTTCCACCACCTTGCCCATCAACTCCATGACAAGCAGAACAAGTACGATTAAAAAGAAGCTCAGCTCTTTGCCATTTATAATCATTCATTTCATAAGGATTTTCCAAAACAACAGGATTTCCATTTGCATCCATTGGATGAGGCATAAACCCTCTTGGAATAGTATTCTCAGGAGGCGGCTGCATTGTTTGACCGTTATCAAATAAATGATTTTCTGAATATGATTCATATGCAAGTGAGTGCATCATATCATTAATTAAAGAATACCCGGTACTATTTCTTCCACCAGAGCATCCAATAATGAAAATCGATAAAATAGATACTAATAATAAACTTTTCACTATAAACTCCTAAGGACACATTTCCACATTTTGTAGTTTAACTTCAATAGCTCCATGTTCTTTAAAAAGAGCAGTCACATCATCAATATTGGCGCTATCTTTTTCAATTGCAATAACAAACTTATTACAAGTCTGTTCCTCATGCATAATAACAGGTTTTTTGCCTGGATATAATTTGTTATAAACCAAAAATGCAACAACCGTACTATGGGCTGCAAAAAGAACAGTTAATTCAAAAGAAATTGGAATAAATGCCGGCCATGAAATAAAAGGTTTTCCCCCAATAATCGTTGGCCAATCAAAAGCACTTGTCCATATTTGAAAACCAACAGCTAAAGCCAAACCACAGGCTCCCATTAAAAAAGTTACATAGGGAAGAAAAGACCTTTTAATCCCCATAGCATCATCTAATCCGTGTACAGGAAATGGAGTATAAACATCATACATTTCAATGTTTTTATCTCTAGCTTTTTCTGCACTCTTTAGCAGCTTTTCTTCACAGTCGTAAATTGCAAGTAAAAAATCTTTTTTCATCTTATTATCCTACTTATTATGTCTAGCAAATTTATATACTGACTTTACTTCTGCTACAGCAATTCCTGGTAGCACTCTAATGAAAATAAAAAAGAGTGTGAAGAAAAGTCCAAAAGTTCCAATAAAAGTCCAAATCTCAACCCAAGTTGGAGAATACATCGACCAACTTGATGGCAAGAAGTCTCTATGAAGTGAAGTTGTGATAATAACAAACCTCTCAAACCACATTCCAATGTTAACGACAATTGAAATAAAGAAAACAAATGGAATACTCGTTCTTAAACGCTTAGACCAAAAAAACTGCGGCGATAAAACATTACAAGAAATCATAGACCAGTATGCCCACCAATAAGGACCTGTAGCTCTATTTACAAAACAATATCTTTCGTACTCATTTCCTGAGTACCAAGCAATAAAAAATTCAGTTCCATACGCAAGACCAACGATCATTCCTGTCACAACAATAACCTTCGCCATTGCTTCTATATGCCCAATCGTTATATAGTTTTCCCAATTCAAAACTTTTCTTGTAATAATCAATAAAGTCAAAACCATTGCAAAGCCTGAAAAGATAGCTCCAGCAACAAAATAAGGTGGGAATATTGTCGTGTGCCACCCTGGAATAACTGATGTTGCAAAATCCATCGAGACAATAGTGTGAACTGATAAAACGAGCGGGGTTGCAAGTCCAGCTAAGACAAGTGACATAACTTCCCAGTGATGCCAAGTTCTATTTGAACCGTTCCATCCAAAAGAAAGTAAGCCGTAAACAAATTTTCTAAATGAAGACTTCGTTCTATCTCTTACAGTAGCAAGGTCTGGAAGTAGCCCCATATACCAAAAAACTAACGAAACTGTTAAGTAAGTCGATATTGCAAAAACATCCCATAGAAGTGGAGATCTAAAGTTAACCCACAAAGGACCTCTTGTATTTGGATAAGGAAAAACCCAGTAAAGCAGCCAAGGTCTACCTGCATGGATGAGCGGGAAGATACCAGCACAAGCGACTGCAAAGATAGTCATCGCTTCTGCCGCTCGGTTAATGGCCGTTCTCCATTTTTGTCTAAAAATCAATAAAACGGCTGAAATAAGTGTACCTGCATGGCCAATCCCAACCCAAAAAACAAAATTGGTAATATCCCATGACCAACCAATTGTCTTATTCAGTCCCCAAGTCCCAATACCAGTACCAACTTGGTAAGCAACTGTAAAAAAACCAATTGTTAAAAAAAGTGCAGAAATCGAAAACCCTAAAAGCCAACCTTTGGATGGTTTTTCTTCTAAAGTATCCAATACATCTTCAGAAATTTGCTTGTACGTTCTTTCTTGTGGCACAAGCGGTTGTCTTAATTTTGAAACATGTGCATCAGACATAATTTTTCCTTGTCTTATTTATTTCTAATTTTAGTTAAATAGTTAACACGTGGTTGTACATTAAGTTCTTCTAGAACAACATACTTTCTCTCATCAGCAAGATATTGAGAAATCTTTGAATTTGGATCATTCATATCACCAAACAAGATACCATCATCGGCTGGACATGATTGCTGACATGCCAACTTGATATCTCCATCCTGTAACTCTCTTCTTTCTCTCTTCGCTGTTAGCTTTCCATCCTGAATTCTTTGAATACACATAGAACATTTTTCCATGATACCACGGCTTCTGACAGAAACATCTGGATTGAGTACCATTCTTTCATACTTGTCTGAATGATCATAATTAAACCAGTTAAATCTTCTGACTTTGTAAGGACAATTGTTTGCGCAATATCTTGTACCTACACATCTATTATAAACTTGTTGATTTAAGCCATCAGATGACTGAACCGTTGCCATAACGGGACAAACGTTCTCACAAGGAGCGTTATCACAATGCTGACATAGCATTGGCATATGAGCAACTTCCGGTTGATTTTCATCACCTTTATAATAACGATCAATTCTTAACCAGTGCATATCACGTTTCATCGCAACTTCTTTACGCCCAACAACAGGAACATTATTCTCAGCATTACAAGAAATAATACAAGAAGAACATCCTGTACAAGATGCAAGATTTATTGCCATCGCCCATTGATGCCCATCTTTTTTATGTTGTGGATAAATATGAACCATTTTAGGTTTTTTGACTTCATTACCCGCTTTAGGGTTTTGCTTATAGTCTTCGTAAGTGGCCTCACGAATAATATCTCTACCTTCCATTGAATGATGAGTTTGAGTTTGAGCTAAGCCTTTGAACTCTCCTGTTTTCTTCAGTGTTCCATAAGACCCAGCATAATTAAACTGTCCATTAAAAGTGACAAAAGGGTAAGCATTTTGACCTAAGTTTTTAGCAACTTTCCCACCAACTTTGTGTCCATAACCTAAAGCCACAGCAAAAGTATTTTTATCAGTTCCGGGCTGTACAACCGCTGGAAGCTTAATAGAACTCTTTCCATTAGATAACTCAACCATGTCACCTGACTTTATTCCTTTTTCTTTTGCAAAGGATGGAGCCACCATCACATAGTTATCCCATGTCGCTTTAGTTATTGGGTTTGGAAGCTCTTGTAGCCAAGGGTTATTGGCCATATCACCATTTCCAATACCGTACTTGGTATATGTAACAATCTGATGTCCACTCCCTGTCTTTGTTTTGGCAAGCTCTTTAGCATAAGAATCAATAGAGCTGTTAACTAAGCTTGTTTTAGGAATTGATGAATTTAACTCAACAACACCATCGTGCCTAAACTTATTCCAGTTCAATTTGCTTGACCATTTGCTAGCAAGATAGTCATAAAAACTACCTTGAACACCAGCTGCTTTCATTAGCGTTTCAGTCCACATCCTTGAACCAAAAAGTGGCTGAATAACTGGTTGAGTTAAAGCTAACTCTTTAGAAGAAATCATTGTATCTGACCATGATTCATAAGAATGATTCATTGGAGCAACAAAATCAGCAACTCGACTTGTTTCATCTTCGCTCATCGCAAAAGAAGCTTTTAAAGCTACTTTTTCTAAAGCCGTCATAAGCCGCTTCGAATTATGATAATTATAAACAGGGTTCGTTCCAATAAAAAGAGCGGCACCCACCGAGCCATTTTCCATTCTCGTAACTAAACTTTCAAAATCCTCATCGTTACCAACAACAGTTCCCTCTTTATGTGCAACCCATGTGGTAATATTTAAGTTCCCTAATGCAGCATTAATTTTATTTACAATAACTTGAATATTGACATCATTAGCACCAGCAATCAAAAGTGAATTTCCAGTATGATTACTTAATTCTTTAACTATTTGGGCCACAATATCTTTATTTTGAGACTTAATAACATGACCAAAGCCTGTTATTCCCGCTAAAACTCCTAATAAAATATCTCTTTGATCTTCGTGAGACTTTGTGTACCTGTAGTCAGCATTTGAACCCGTTAAGGTCATTATTGACTCAACCTGAATATGTCTATTCATCCCAGAAGAATGTTTTACAGATCTTCTGCGTGAATATTGCTTAGTATTTGATACCGATGCAGGATGTGCTCCTAAAAAATCAGACTCAAAAGAGACAACAACATCAGCTTTTTCAAAATCATATTCTGCCAAAGCCGACTTACCAAAAGTTATTTTATTGGCCCTTGCTTGAGCACTCATTGAAACCGCATCATAAGCAATATGTTTAGCCTTAAATTTTTGAGCAAACTTATTTAAAATCTCTACCTCACTAGGTGAATGCATCGAAGGTGTAATAATAACAACTTCACCTTGAACATTATTTAAGGCTTCAAGAAATTTTTGATCAAATTCTTCCCACTCAACCTGATTTTTACCAACACGTGGACCTCTAAAACGATACGAATCATATAAAGATAATACCGAAGCTTGATCTTGTGCAGCTGTACCACCAAAAGTGACTTGCGACTTATCATTTCCTTCGACTTTGATAGGTCTTCCTTCTCTTGTTTTAATTAAAACAGGAGTCAAACCATGGGTTGAAGCATACCAATTCGGAACACCTGGTATCGTATTTTCTTGCTTATTTAAATACGGCAAAGCTTTTTTTACTGGAATTTTCACACACCCAGTTAAAGGGAGAGCTGAAACTGAAAAGCCCATAATCTTTAAAAAATTTCTTCTCGTTTTTTGAACTGAAAAAGAATCAAATTCATTATCCGCAAATTCTTGTTTTAAAGATTTTGAGTCTAAAACTTTATTTTCGACATCTTGCCAGTAACCATCAACTTGAGTTCCGCACCCACAGCTAGTTCCGCAAGTCTTATTATTTTCTACATCACTCATTATTTATCTTCCTTAGCTAATTTTTTTATTATTAATAGTGACATTTGGCACAATCACCACCAGCTCTAAAATTCTTTCTAAGATGAGCTCCAGACGGATAACCTTCTTGAGTATCTTTATATTCTTTAATCATCTCAGCATGTCCATCTGGTGGAGCAATTCCATTGTCACGATGACAATTTATACACCAACCCATAGCTAATTTTTCTTTTTGGTAATAAATGTCCATCTCCTCAACCGCTCCGTGACATTTCTGACAAGAAACACCAGCAACATTAACATGTTGAGCGTGGTTAAAATAAGCAAAGTCTGGATAATGATTTACTTTAACCCACTGAATGTTTTCTCCTGAGTCAACAGCATTTTGGAGTTTTTTAACTTCAGGCGAGTTTGTTTTAACTTTACTATGACAGTTTAAACAAAGGGCCGTAGGAGGAATCCCTGCATGCTTTCCCTTATCAGCACCAAAGTGACAATACTGACAATCAATTCCTAAATCTCCTGCATGTTTTTTGTGAGAAAAGGCAACTGGCTGATCTGGAGCATAACCTTGATTAAACCCCAAATGCCTCGCCTGGACAACGACAAACGTACTTAATGCACCAAGTGCAATAAAGGCAACAAATGCACCTAACAACTTTTTCATATACACAATCCCTTCAAATAATGAACAAGTTTAATGAAATTTTTAAATATTTTAAGCATTTAGATACCATAGGACAATACAAATCGACAATAATAATCAACGAATTATTACATTTTTGTGACAATTCTCTCCCAAAGCTTTGAAACAGGCTCTGAGTCGGGAGATCAATATAAAACGGTTTTTTTTTCCCTTATATTAAGTTTGTACATAGTCCATTTACCTTTAGGAAAAAATGACGTAAAAAGCATTGCATCAAAATAAACTTAATTGGAATCATCTATGAATATCTTAGGAAATATGACCGAAGACTTTTTTTTAAAAGAATACTGGGAACAAAAACCTTTTGTTTTTAGAAAGGCCGTATCAACACCAAGCGATCTAATTAAAACTGAAGATCTTTTTGCTATGGCAAAAGATGAAGATTATGAAACGCGGTTAATTATAGAACAAAACAATATTTGGCAAAATCATGACGGTCCCTTTACTGATGAACAGCTAAATCCTAAATATAGAAGTGGTTCATGGACCTTAATAAACCACAATATCAATCTCTATAATTTAGAGGTATGGAATATCCAAAAAGCGCTGGAATTCATTCCCTCTTGGTTATTTGATGATGCCATGACAACATATTCAACTAAAGGCTCTAGTGTAGGAGCTCATATAGATAATTATAATGTCTTTATTATACAACTAGAAGGCATAAGAGAATGGAAGATTCAGCATAGACCTAATAAAACACTTCATGAAAATTGCCCAATTAAACTCCTCAAAGAGTTTAATCCAGATGAAAGTTTTATTTTAAGACCAGGTGATATGATTTATATTCCTCCTCATATTGCTCACCATGGAATTAGCCAAACAGACTCTCTTTCCTTATCGATGGGCTTTAAATCGTTAGAAGATAAAGCTTTACTTGATAAGTTCTGCCTTGAAGCCTTGCAATCTTTTGACAGTGATGATTTTTATAAAACATCTTTTAAACACAAGCAAAAAGATACCCTTCAAATCTCAACTGAAATTGAAAAATCTCTCCATAAACGCTTGCTAAATATCCTTTCTAATGAAGCTTTTTTTCAAGATACTTTACTCAAATTTACCAGTACCGCTAAAAACTCTCTAGAAGAAATTGAATTAACTTATGAAGAGTTTCAATCTGCCAGTAAAGAGATGCCTATTTTTAAAGATGAGTTTATGCGTATTAGCAGTATACAATCTCATCCAAGCAATAGCTATAAAGTCAGTATTAATGAACATATATTTTATTGCTCATCAGCTGATTACAGTTTAGTGCAAATCCTGCATGATTGGCCTCTAAGCCAACCATTGTCCCTGGAGCTGATTAAAGGCCATAGTAAGTTTATTTATCAACTCATTAAGATAGGTGTGCTCTTTTTTAGCGAAAGTAACACCTGATATTATGAAAAGCTGATGTAATTCTCTCAAATTGATTCAATCTTGGTCTTACACTAACTGAATATGTAGACCTACGATAGACATGGGCCGAAATATAACGTGAAACCGATCGGCCACTACTTAAGCGCAAATAAACGTTTCCATAACAATTAAGATTTGAAGAAGAGTAATTTTGAAAGTACACCCTTGCATTAAAACCAAAATTTGAAACTTGTACCGAATAATCCATTTTATTTTCTTGGGTATATCCAAGAAAAGGCATAATTAAACAAAGTGATAAAATAAAATACTTCATATTCTCCTCCCTCTATTGAGAATGATATGACTCCATTATTTTATTTTTATTCTTTAACGTCAAACTTCTTATTAACCGCTCGACTACGATGGGGATAGAAGAGAAAACTCAAACTCACAGACAGAAGCTATAATGATGTAACTATTCTAAATTTCTAGATGTCTGAACAGAAAAGCTTATTTCAAATTTTTAATTAATGACTTCGAACATAACTGCTCACTCTAGCGCCTCTGATAGCTTTTTGAGAACTTTAAATGACCAATATCAACTCCATAGGCTTCAGTCGTTTCAATTTTATCATAAACTTCAGTTAGTGTTTTGTTTCCGCTTAGATAATCGAAATATAAGTTCAATTTTTCTAACAACTGACTTTTATCTTCATGTAAGGCTTCAAATCGAAATATTGAAACACCTTTTTCTTTCCAAGTCTCTATCATTTTAATCGTACTTTGAGCTTTTGAATTAAACATCGTATTTCGACATTCCTGATCGGCCTTAATCTCATGCCTGTTTCCATACATATCTTTTAAGTAAACTTCGTGTTTTTCACAAGGCTTACCACAGTCACGAAAGCTATTACCTTCACTCATAAAAGCAGCAAAAACGCAGTGTTCCATATGAAACTCTGGCATATATTGATGAATAGTAATTTCTAATTGGGATGAATCAATATGCTCAATAAGTTTATGTAATCTTTTTAAATTTAAATCGTAAGAAGCACATTGTGAGCTTAAACCTTTGCTCATTAAATAATTAAAACTTTCGGAATTTGCACAATTTAGTGAAAAATCTCCCAACAAAATATAGTTACTTTTTTGAAAAAAATTTAAAGCTCCTAAGTTTCGGATCAAGAGACCATCGGGAGCACACCTATCAATAAGTTTAAAATTATGATACTCCTGAGGTTTTAAGATCCGAGTTGTCGCAATAGCACAAAGGATATTTTGTTCTTTAAGTAAACGAACAGAACTAAAATAATCTTTTCCAAACTCATAATCCAAAATAACCCAATTGAGAACATCTCTAAAATGAGGTTTTTTTTCTATCATTGTTATTAAAGCTTCTAATTGATCTTTTTTTCTTAAAACAATATTTAATCTTGATTTGTCTGAGCTAAAATTCTCAATGGCCTTAGGCTGACTCATTTGTCGAGGTGTTGTTGTTCTTTTTTGCGTTCTTAAATGATTAAGCAGAAATACCATATCTTGTTTCATCATTTTTAGCTCACGCAAATTTAAAAATATATCTTCTTCTACTTGATAGGAGAAATTTCTGACAGCATAGACTGTTTGAGCAAGGGAATTCATATTTTTTTGACATGTATTTTCATCTAATGCTCTTTTTTTTGCTCCTTCTAACTTTGAACGAGAAAAAACACAAAATTGGTGTTGACCATCATCGACTTCACACCCCAAAACTTGATCAACAACCCCTTTTAAAACAATATTAATGGGAATCTTTTTTGTAAGGTCACGATTTTTTATCGACTGCTCAACAGCTTTAAATAGGGATTCTTTTCTATTCAAGTATACCTTATCACCAAGTTTTAGTTTTGAAACTTGAACCTTAGGCCCTAAAAAAACCTCAAGCGAATTTTTATACCATTTTAATTGATAAATTTTTTCACCAACTTCAATATTTTGTCCAACAATGAGTAATCCATCTCCTCGCGCCATCTCTAAGCTTGTCTCAATAATGAAAGATTTTTTCTTAATCTCTATAATCTCACCGACAGGATAACCGCGGTGAGATTGATAATCACCACGAACCAGTTCTTGATGAGCAACACCATGTAACCAGCCAGTATAAAATCCCCTAGAGTAGGTCGTTTGCATATCAATTAAATCATTAGCTGTAACCTTTGAATTCATGGCCTTCTTATATGACTTGGCCACAGTTCCAACAAATTGAGGTGACTTTAACCTTCCTTCAACCTTAAATGACTCGACACCTATTTTTTGTAATGTTTCAACTTCATGAATTCCACATAAGTCCTGAGGAGAAACAAGATATTTTTTATCAACAAGGTTCAGTTTTTTACCATCGACATAAAGCTCATAATCAAAACGACAAGACTGAGCACACTGACCTCGGTTTGCCGAACGTCCCCCTAAAGCTTCTGAAGTAAAGCATTGTCCCGAATATGCAACACATAAAGCTCCGTGAACGAAGACTTCTAACTCCTTGTCTGTTTTTTCCCGTATGAGTTTAATTTCTTCTAACGAGTTTTCCCTACCTAAAACAAACCTTTGTATTTCTAAATCAGCAAGTAAGTCTATGGCCTCGTGATTTGTCACTGTCATCTGAGTTGAGGCATGGATAACTTGAGTTGGATAACGTTGTCGCACAAGCCTAATAAGGCCTATATCTTGAATGATTAATGCATCTGGTCCCAATGCAATGGCTTTATCTAAAACTTGGATTGCTTTACTTAATTCATCTTCAAAGATCAGAATATTAAAGGCCATGTGAACAGCAACACCATATAAGTGACATGTTTCCATAATTTCCTTCAACTCTTCCCAGGAGTGATCATGTGTTCTTCCTCGAGCATTAAACTCAGGCATACCTAAATAAACTGCATCGGCTCCATTGTGAATGGCGGCTAAGCACATTTGGTAATTTCCCACAGGAAGTAAGAGTTCTGATTTTTGCATAGCAAGCATATATCACTTCAAGCTTACTTGCTCAATTTAAAAAATGTTTCACTTTAGAAGCTAACTTGTTAAAATAAGAAAAAACTTAAAGGAAGATATCATGGGAAAAAAGAAAACAAAGAAAAAAACGGCTAAAAAGGCAACCAAGAAAAAGGTCGCAAAGAAAAAAACGGCCAAAAAGGCAACCAAGAAAAAGGTCGCAAAGAAAAAAACGGCCAAAAAGGTAACCAAGAAAAAGGTCGCAAAGAAAAAAACGGCCAAAAAGGTAACCAAGAAAAAAGTCGCAAAGAAAAAAGACAACTTAACTAAGAACCTAGAAGACTCTCTTCTAGAACTTCTTAGAGTATCATCTACCATTATTCCAGATGATGTTCAAAAAGTGGTTTTAAAAGCGTTAAAAGCAGAGGCTGAAAATACGAGTGCCAAATACGCCATGGACATCATCGATGCTAATATAAAACTAGCGAAAATGAAGTCCCAGCCTATATGCCAAGATACTGGAACCATTATTTTTAAAGTTTATCATCCCCCAGGCTTTTATAAGCAAAAATTTCAAAAATCATGTGAAAAAGCGGTACTTAAAGCGACAAAAATGGGATATCTAAGGCAAAACTCTGTTCATTCACTTACAGGAAAAAATGATTGTATGAATGTTGGTGGAGGCCATCCTCAAATGCATTTCATTGAGCACAATAAGAAAACGATTGAAGTTAAATGTATGCTTAAAGGTGGAGGTTGTGAAAATGTTGGTGCTCAATATGCTCTTCCTTATCCTCCGTTAAATGCGGGACGTGACTTAGATGGTGTAAGAAAAGTAATCTTAGACGCTGTTCAAAAAGCGCAAGGTAAGGGTTGTGGCCCAGGAACGCTAGGTATTTGTATTGGTGGTGATAGAGGATCAGGACATGTCCATGCTAAAGATCAGCTACTGCGTAAAATGGACGATAATAACCCAATAAAAGAACTTGATGACTTAGAAAAAGATATTGTTGCAACGGCCAATAAACTTGGTATCGGCCCCATGGGCTTTGGAGGGAAAACAACCCTTTTAAGTTGTAAAATAGGCCATCTTAATCGTCTTCCAGCTTCTTTCTATGTTTCTATTTCTTACATGTGTTGGGCCTATAGAAGACAAGGAATTAGCCTTAAATCGAATAATACAATTAACAAATGGTTATACTAAGGAATCTCTAATGAAACATTTAAACTATCCTTTTAAAAAAGAAGATATATTAGACTTAAAAGTTGGTGAGATGGTACTTATCTCTGGAAAGCTTTTCACAGGAAGAGATGCAGTCCACCACAGAATACATCAAGGAACAAAACCACCAGTAAACTTAAAAAATCAAATTATTTATCACTGTGGCCCAGTCGTCCTTAAAAATAAAAAAGGTCAATATGAAGTCAAGGCTGCAGGACCGACAACATCAATTCGAGAAGAACCTTATCAATGGGAAGTTATGCGAGACTATGGCATTGTCGGTGTCATTGGAAAAGGAGGCATGGGTCCAAAAACCCTTAAGGGTTGTAAAGATTATGGATGCGTCTATATGCATGCGATTGGTGGTGCTGCTCAAGTCTTGGCCGAAAAAATTCAATCAGTTGATAATGTCTATTGGGAAGACCTAGGCTCCCCCGAAGCTATTTGGGAACTTACAGTTAAAGAATTTCCTGTCGTCATCACAATGGATGCTCATGGAAACTCTCTACACGAAAAAGTAAGTCATGACTCTGAAGAAACTTTAAAAGGACTTTTATAAAAAAGGCTTCTAAGAAGCCTTTTTTATATTTAAAACCTATTTTGTAACTCTACAATTACTCTTTGTTAAAACATCACTAAGTGCTGTAAAACTTAATTTAGAAAATATATCACCATAACCATTATGGTGAGTCATTTCTGTTTGAGAAACTTTTTGCTCAAATAAGGCCATCACTTTTTCAGATTGATATTTATGGTTAGGTAAGAAAGGAACAAGTTTATTTCTTCTTACAATATCATAGGCATTTATCTTATATTCTCTTCCACGGAATTCACATACAGTATTTTGATCTAAATAATAAAGGCCTGACTCAACAAAAGGAATAACACCTAAGACTTCATAAAGACCAGCAGAGCTAGAATTATTAATCAACCCCAAAATAAAAAGCTCTTGATCAACACGGATGACATCCGTTGCTGAGCTCAAAGCATCGATAGCGGAAATAATATCATTTAAGCCCTCACTAGAATAAACCAAACGATTATTGGCATCAACTTCAACATAACCACCAAATCGCGATTCCTTATCAATATCATATTCAATAGCATATAAATCAATTAATAATCTTTGGGCATGAGCTATAGATTTCATAGCGTAAGAATCATGCTTATTAATATTGATAAAAACTTTCTGCCCAGAGTATCTTAAAAAATGAACGATCTCATTAGTCGCTTCCAGACAACTTTGATTAAAAGATCTTTGCAGATAACATTCCTTAAAAAGAAACTCTACCAACAATGCAGAAAAATCTCGATTTTGCCTTATATTTCCTGCTGCTAGGGACAAATAATGTATAAAGCTTGGCATACGATTTTTGTATCCCCCGAGTCTTAAAAGATGCCTATCGCTCTCATACTCAAAACCTGAAGGAAAACCATTTGATTCTAAAAATTGATTAAAACGTTGAAATTCATCTCGAGAAATGGATTGATCTTTATTCAGACTTTTTTGAATAATCTTATCTAAAACATGGCTCACAACCTGATCTCTTCGCACCCAATCCAAGTGCGGTGACTTTGAATGTAACTCGTTATGCAAAACTTCTCTTAAAAGGACCCTTGCAAATAATGTACGATTTCTTCCAGAGATACTACGATCAACATCATCTAAAAAACTTTGACTAATATAAACTTGACCTTGTTCACCCTTTTTAATTGCACCGACCCACCCTGCAACTCTTTCAGTTTTTTTATCTTGTTGTGATGAAATTCCCAGGACTTGGTTAATTTCACTTTCAGACGTTACAACACAAAGCTTGATCTGATCTAGAAGCTTATTAAAAGTAAGATTTTGATATGTCTGTTTTAATTTTTCATACTCTATCAGAGAATTCTTTTTTACAAAATTTCGTACCGTCGTTTCTTCTAGACAATTTATTTTTGCAGAAACGATTCCGCCCTGAGAGTTGATAACTGAATTCCCTCCTTCTTTAATTCGAGCGAAGGATGAATTGACCAATCCTATAAATAGGATACAAATCATAAGGATATATTTCATTTAAATTACCTCTTTAATCTTTAAGTAATGAGTGAAAATTTATTTGCAAATTGTACACATTGTTTTTCTTTTCTTGTCTTTGTTCAATAAAAGAACATATTTCTCTTCTAAAATCTCTAATTTTTACAAGAACCTCTGGAATAAGTTTTTCATCAACAGTCAAGATAACATTGGTATGGCTTTTCTTGCCACCAACTCCTTGCTCGATTGATTTTCTTGATGCTTCTAGAACTGTTTTTTGAAAGTTTCTTCCTACTCGGGTATCCATTTCTTCAGAAGTGATAAAAGTTAAATTTTCAAACTGATCTTTCCACTTGCCATCTTTTTCAGCGATTGCCCCAATTTCAAAAAGCCTTAAAACAACCTTTTTCACAACTTCGTGTTGTAAACCTGTTTTTTGGGCCAGCCATAGGGTTGAAGGTTTTGCATCTTCTAAGTTAAGACATTCCAAAATCGCAAATGCATGCCAATTCCCCAAGATATCCTCATGTTCACTTGAGATAAGCTTCATTTCTGACAAAGAACGATAAAAATCTTCTTCTCTTTTTTTTAAGTGCTGAGGATCAAGTTCAAACATTTTCATAAGATAAGAAAAACTTGATACCGTAATAGATCTTTTTCGTCTTAAATATTTAGAGACAACTGAAGGCTCTAAACCAATCTCATATGAAAATTTTCGTAAAGAATAATTTTTATGCCTTTTAAGTCTTTTATCAAACTCTACTTGCAAGACGTGCAAATAAAATTTTTGCTGATTAGTTAATTTAAGTTCCTTGTTCATCGCTCCTAATTAACATAAAAATCGACACGCCTATGTCATTATTAAGACACGTGTATTTTTTACAATATATTTTAGAAGCCTATAAAAAATACATGTGTCTGCTTCTCGACACTAATGTGTCTCAATATCTGATAAAAAACTATTTATAAAAATTAATTTATTATTCAAACCAACAAGGAGACTATTAATGAAGCTAATAAAATTAAATAAACTTATGACTTTAATTGTCTGTGCTTTTATGGCTTCAACCTTTGCCAGAGTAAAAGAAGGTGGAAACACAATTTTGGGCCAATCTGGTGAACTCGTTTCAGCGAAGATAGAATGTCTGGAAAAACAACATCTTTCCATATTAGTTAATGAGTTCAAGCTAGAAATGTATTCAAAACTTAAAACCACTTATGAAGAATTAACATTTACAACACTTTCAGACTCCCTTTCAGTTTGTACTGTAAAAGGAGGAAGTAAAGAATTAAGTAGAATCTTAGGTGTTAGTGATGTTTCAAACGAAGTCGGTGAAAGAGTTGCTGGCTGGCTTCCCCCTATAAATAAAAACTCTGGTCTTGTCTTGCTTTCAAGTGATTTTTTAAATGATATTGATCATAAGAATAAGGGAAGAACAAAAAAGAGTTTATCTATGGCCCTTTTTAGAGAAGTTTTACATAGTATGTTTGGAAAAAGCTCTTCTTCATTAACTTGGGAACAAAGAGATATTGCTGTAAGTACCGTACTAGATGAAACTTTAACACAATTGACTAGAGATAAGAGATCTCAACAAGAGTTTAAGGCATACAACAATATTTTATATTCTTATGGCCTACCTTCTGCTTTTGAACTTGATTGGAACAAAAATAAAATCTTATTTCATTCAGGAAGTAATAAATATCAACGATCGATAGAAGCCTTTGTAAGCTATATTGATATTTTTGCTGCTGAGTTAAAAGCTGGAGAAAAAACTGATGCGATCATTTTAAACTCCATCTATAACTGTGTCTATGGAAGTGTTGTTGAAAACTTTAAGTGCTTACCTTATTTAGAGCAAACAATTAAGAAATTTAAAGCAGAAAACCGAAGCTATAATATTACCAATCATAAAGACACACGAAGCGTAATGGGAGATCTTGTAAGATTTTATGCGGAAATTTATGCTGATAAATATGATATTCGCTTAGGAACAAGCTCATACCCTAAAGAGAGTAAGATCGATCATTCAGACTTAGCTGCTTCAATTTTGTATTTAGGAGAAAATAAAAATATTTTAAATATATCCGCCGAGTTAATATTTAGAAGTTATGTTAATAGTAGCATGATAAGCTATAAGACTAGTATTTTAGGAATGATTCCATTTATCCAATCAGGTCATTTACCTCTTAATTATAAGTTCCAATGTAATAAAAACGAGTCCGGCCGTACCAGTATTTATAATGTTTATGCTTTATTATATAATACTCCTTTATCTTCTAAAAGATCACATATTGAAATTCACTTTAATCAAATGAATGAGATTCATGCAGCCTTAGAAAATGAATTGCTAGATTTTTATCCAGACTTTGGTAAAAATATGAATGATTATAATGAACAAGAAATCAAAGAAACCTTACAAATGATGAGTGAAACATGCATGTAAAAAGTCATTATGATCACACCTATAAAAAAATACCACCGATAATAAAAGGTGGTATTTTTTTATATTCATGTCGTGAAATCAATAAATGTTAAAATAACTCCTCATCAACTAAATTTGGTAAGGTAACTTTGAGTCTAGGCTCCTTTTCCATTGCCCTTTTAATGGCAAAAGTCGCCCCTTCATTTCTGGCCCAAGACCTTCGGTTGATTCCATTATTAACATCCCAAAAAAGCATAGATTTTATGCGTTCATCACATTCATTTGAACCATCTAAAACCATTCCGAAGCCACCATTAATAACTTCTCCCCAACCGACTCCTCCTCCATTATGTAAAGAAATCCATGTAGCCCCTCTAAAGGAGTCTCCTACAAAGTTTTGAACTGCCATATCTGCTGTATAACGTGAGCCATCGTAGATATTAGAAGTTTCTCTATAAGGAGAATCTGTTCCTGAAACATCATGATGGTCTCGACCTAAAACAACGGGAGCTTTTAATTTTCCTTCTCTAATGGCCTGATTAAAGGCAAGGGCTATTTCAATTCTTCCATCGGAATCGGCATAGAGAATTCTTGCCTGACTTCCAACAACAAGTTTATTTTCTTGAGCTCCTTCAATCCAAGTAATATTATCTTGCATCTGCTGAGTAATTTCTTTAGGAGATTGCTGCATTAATTTATCCAAAACAGACTTGGCAATTTCATCTGTCAGCTTAAGATCTTCCGGATCAGAGGAAGTACACACCCACCTAAAAGGTCCAAATCCATAATCAAAACACATAGGTCCCATAATATCCTGAACATAACTAGGATAAATAAACTCTCCGTCTTCCTTAATTATATCTGCCCCTGCACGAGAAGCTTCAAGCAAAAAAGCATTTCCATAATCAAAGAAATACATTCCCTTTTGGGTAAGTTTTTTAATCGCATTAATATGTCTTATTAAAGTGCTTTGAACTTCTTTTTTAAACTGAGTAGGATTTTCGGCCATCATTTGATTGGCCTCCTCAAAACTCATATCAACTGGATAATAACCCCCCGCCCATGGGTTATGTAATGAAGTTTGATCAGAACCAATTTCAACTTGGATATCAGACTCAACAAACTTTTCCCATAAGTCTACAATATTGCCTTGATAAGCTAGTGAAACTGCCTCTTGTTTTTCTTTGGCCATCCTTATTCTTTCCATCAGTTCATCTAAGCTTGTATAAACCTCATCAACCCAACCTTGAGAATGTCTCGTTTCAACAGCTTTTGGATTCACCTCAGCAATAACACCAATGCATCCGGCGATAACAGCTGCTTTGGGTTGGGCCCCGCTCATTCCTCCAAGACCTGCAGATACAAACACTTTTCCTGCAGTCGTCTCTTCTGAGCCTTTACTCATTTTTCGAAGTGCGTTTAAAACTGTAATAGTTGTTCCATGGACAATTCCTTGTGGCCCAATATACATAAAAGATCCCGCCGTCATCTGACCGTATTGAGTTACACCTAAGGCATTATATTTCTCCCAATCATCTGGACGACTATAATTAGGAATCATCATTCCATTAGTGACAACAACTCTTGGGGCATTTTTGTGTGATGGAAAAAGACCTGCTGGATGACCTGAATAAAGAACAAGGGTTTGCTCATCTGTCATTGTTGCCAAATATTGCATTGTTAACAAGTATTGGGCCCAATTTTGGAAAACCGCTCCATTACCTCCATAAGTAATTAACTCATGGGGATGTTGTGCAACTGCATAGTCTAAATTATTTGAAAGCATAAGCATAATTGCTGCTGCTTGTTTAGACTGATGGGGATAATCCTCAATTGATCGCGCATAAATTTTATAATCCGGGCGAAAACGATACATATAAATTCGACCATATTGTTCTAACTCTTGTTTAAACTCTGAAAGTAATTCTGCATGAAATTTCTTAGGAAAATATCTCAATGCATTTTTAAGGGCCAATTGCTGTTCTTGCTTATTTAAAATTTTTTTTCTTTTGGGAGCGTGGTTAATATTTGAGTCATAGTCTTTTTTTGGAGGTAAGAAATCTGGTATACCTGCTAAGATTGCTGCTTTAAAACTCATATTACTCATAGTGTTATTCCTTGTTAATTTCCCAGCATTTTACCCAGTGTCATAGAGGTTTTCTACTGTTTTTTTTATGATTAAGAAAATAACCTAGACGAGATGAGAGTAATTGGCCAATTTGGTGCTAAGTCAGCACATAACTTTCAATAAATTGCTTATTAAAAATAATATCAAATACAAATGATCTCTCATCTCCAAGAAATAAAAACTGCTGTACACTAATGAGTTCTTGAGGCAATAATTGTAAGCTAATCACATCAAGCTCATCAACTTCCATTATTTCAAAATTAAAATGATGATTATTTTGTTGAAGTTGATTACCTAAAACAATAACCATATCTGCCAAAATATTTTCCAACACTTTTCTATCCGTTTTGGTCGTAAAATGTAATACTCGCTGGCTCGACTTATAGGTTTTACCACCCAATAATGAGTCTACTAAATGATTCGCAAAATCTTGGCTTAAAAGAATAAAACCAATATCACCATTGCTTCCCACTCTAAAAGGTTGAATAACAACGTCGTGTTCAATTGAGCTGAGATACTTAGCTGAGTTGACAACATCACGATTCAAATATCTTAATGCAGCATGCTCTACACCATAACGACTAATAATTTTTGACAAATTTAAAGACCAGCTAGAAAAATAATTTTTCCAGTAATCACTAAGATCTTTAGGAGTCTGATGAAGCTCCTGAATCTGAATTGGAGTTAATTTAATTGCACCCATTACGCAAAATTATATCATAGAGATGATCATAAAATATTAAGAATGGGCCTTTATTATTTCATGTTTTGCAAAAAGATCTTTCAGCTGCTTAAGCGATTTCATAAACTTGTCTTCATATTTTTGCTCTACTTTAAATCGCAGCTGATCTTGTCTAAATATCTCCTGTTTAGGTAGATTTAAACGCTCCTGGTGAGTAGCAAAACCTGCTATTTCTTGATACATTTGCTGAAAGACATAAAAGTCCTCATTCGCTTCTATTTCGGGAAAATACTCTAAAAGTTTTTTTATTCTAATACAAGCTTCTGAGTAATCACACTGCCCTTGTAAGGTTGCTTTGCATAACATAAGTATACTATCTGCATAATAAAAATCTTGCTCTTTTTGCGATTGGGCCAATTTAAACTCGAGTTCTTTGGCCAATTCTTTCTGACCTTTTAACTTACTAAAAATAATTCCTAAATATAAACTAAGGCCAAAGACAATGGCCCCCAATACAATAAAAATAAGTATTGAATAACGCTCTAAAAAATCCATAAATCTACCTCAAGAAAATAAAGATCACACGTTTGAACTAAGCTGACAAGATTGTCTAAGAGTTATTCCACCAAACTAAAAACTTTTTGTTTTAATGAAGCAAAATCTACAGGTTTAGAGATATATCCTTCGGCTCCTAGCTTTTTCATTTCATCAAAATAGCGGTTTTGATCATAAGCACTGACTAACAAAACTTTGACTTGAGGATACTTTTCAGAAATTTCTTTTAAAAGCTCTATCCCATTCATTTGGGGCATATTAATATCAGATAAAACAATGGTTAAGCCTTCCAGCTCTGCTAGAGTCTTCAAACAGTCTTTTGCCGATGTTTCAAAAAATAAGTTAAGTTTTCCCTCTGACACTTCTTTATTAAAAAAATGCTCGAATAAAACCTTAACATCTTTCTCATCGTCTACCGCAACTAAATTAAACATACAAGGCTCCTAAACTCTCAATATTAAAACATAAACTTATTTTTAAAGGAATAATTAAATGAAAATTAAGTTTAGTTTTAGCTGAGAAGTCAGCTTAACATTTTCCAATTTTACTTAGCTTAGCTGGCTTCATAACACAAATATCGAGATCTTTTTTAAAAGTTTTGCCCTTAAGCTTAACCTCAATTTTCAATTGCCATTGTCCAAGCATTAAGAACCATACATTAGAAACAAGATAATGATTTTTCTTAGCTTGTATCTTTAACTTGTCTGAACCATGTCCATGTCCATTGTCCATAATCATCCATAGTTTTAATTTAGGTTTTTTACTCAACTTAATCTGATGGCCTTTCATATCTATCACAGCAAATTTAAAACGAGCATCTTCTTTTCGGCCAATTGGAGCATCAAATTTTACCATTGCGCAATACTCTGAAGAGAGTTTTACCTGACAAAAGTCTTTTTTATCTGCCAAAGCTTCATGAGATAAAACCAAAAAACTAAGAGCAAGAGCGTAACTCAAAAAAATTTTCATTATTTTAATCCTCTGAATATAAATATTGTCCCAAAAATACCGATATTTTGTCTACATGTAAATATAAGAAATCTAATAGGCAGATATTAATAAATTGCTAATTTTATTAATCATTACTATAATGTAAATAAATTTAGTCATCTATTATTTTCAAACAATCCAATGGAAATGGATATAAATTTGATGGAACAAAAAAACAAAACAATTATTCACATAGCTATTACAGACAAAGGTTTCTTTTCATGACTTCTAAAAACGATTATTCTCATCTTTTGAGTTCTGACTCTGCATATATCGACACGATGTATGAAACTTACAAATCAAATCCTGATGAACTAGATGAGTCTTGGAAAATGTTTTTTAAAGGCTTTGAATACAAGTTAGATGAACTTTTTAGCTCTGACGCTCAAGGTGGTGGCGAGTCTGCAATTTCTGATAAAAAACTTATCAAAGAGTTTAATGTTTTTAGGATTGTTCAAGCTTTTCGTGCCAGAGGGCATCTTCTGTCAGACACCAACCCGATTAGACCTCGAAAAGATAGAGAGGCCAGACTAGAACTTTCAGAATACGGTTTAGAAGACTCAGATTTAGATCAAGTTTTTAACTGTGGAAAGTTTCTAGGTTTAGGTCCGGCCAAACTGAGAGACATCCTAACACATGTTAAAAGAATTTATTGTTATAAAATCGGTATTGAATACTACCACTCAAACAATACTGAAATGCGACGATGGGTAAGAGATAAATTTGAAAAAGAATACCATACCATTGATCTTCCTTTAGAAAAGAAAAAGAGAATTTTACACAAACTTAATCAAGCCTCAGTTTTTGAAAACTTTTTACAAACAAAATATATAGGGCAAAAGCGATTTTCACTTGAAGGTGGAGAATCAACCATTCCAGCTTTAGATGCTATGATTAATCATGGAGTTGAACATGGCGCCAAAGAGTTTGTATTTGGAATGGCCCATCGAGGTAGATTAAATGTTCTCGCCAATATTATTGGAAAATCTTATGGCTTTATTTTTAAAGAATTTGAGCCAGGTAATGATGAGCAACATACGGGTGGAGGTGATGTTAAATATCATCAAGGGTATTCCTCCATTATGAAAACCTCAAAGGATAAAGATGTTTATCTTAAAATTATGCATAATCCTTCTCATTTAGAAGCAGTCGCTCCAGTGGCCCTAGGTTATGCTAGAGCTCAAGCAGATATACGCTATAAAAAAGACTTTAATGCCGTCATTCCAGTTATGATACATGGTGATGCAGCCGTTGCGGCTCAAGGTGTGGTTTATGAGACACTGCAGATGGCCGAGCTCCCTGCCTATCAATGCGGAGGTGCCATTCACTTTATTATCAACAATCAAATTGGTTTCACAACTGATTGGCACGATGCCCGTTCATCACATTATAGTTGCTCTATTGCAAGAACTCTAGAAGCCCCTATCCTGCATGTTAATGGTGATGATCCCGAAAGTGTTGTTTACGCAATGGAATTTGCTATTGAATTTCGTCAGAAGTTCCAAACTGATATCTTCATTGATATGGTTTGTTATAGAAAACATGGCCATAATGAAGGTGATGAACCGAAATATACTCAACCTCATCTTTATGGTCTTATTTCAAAACAAAAGAATCCGAGACAACTCTATCTTGATTCTTTAGTGGAATGGCACCAATTTTCTAAAGAAGAAGCCAAACAAATTGAAAAAGATTTCAAAAAAATGCTCTCCGACCGTTTTAACGATGTTAAAGATGACACTCTCCCAGAAAGACAAAAAGGTCCACACACTGAATGGCTAAATTTAGGCTGGTCAAAGCCTGATGACTTTAAACAATCACCAGAGACAGGGGTCAAGAAAGAAATTCTCAATCAGATTATGGAGAAAATTACTTCTGCACCAGAAGGTTTTAATACATTAAAGAAAGCTAATAAAATTTTAAAAGATAGAAAAGCAGCATATGAAAATGATCAACTCGATTGGGCCATTTGTGAATTATTAGCTTATGGCTCACTCCTCTTAGATGGAAATAATGTTCGGTTTACTGGTCAAGATGTTATTAGAGGGACCTTTTCTCACCGAATGAGTAAACTTTATGATGAGAAAACGAATGAAGCTTATTGTGGTCTTTCACATTTATCAAAGGATCAAGGAAAATTTAAAATTTATAACTCTCATCTTTCAGAATATGGTGTTTTAGGTTTTGAATACGGTTATTCTTTGGCCAGTCCTAAATCTTTAAATATTTGGGAAGCCCAATTTGGAGATTTTTCTAATACGGCCCAAGTTATTATTGATCAGTTTATTTCCGCAGCAGAAGTCAAATGGGAAAGAATGAGTGGCATCACAATGCTTCTTCCTCATGGCTATGAGGGACAAGGGCCAGAACATTCATCATGCCGTCCCGAAAGATACTTACAATTATGTGCACAACATAATATGATCGTATGTAACCCTTCTACCCCTGCTAATATGTTTCACTTACTCAGAAGACAGCAAACTTATTCCTTTCGAAAACCCTTGATTGTCTTTACACCAAAATCTCTACTTAGGGCCCCTGCATGTACAAGTAAGGTCAAAGAGTTAGAAACTGGGTGCTTTAATGAGGTTATAACCGATCAAGACGTTAAATCACATGTCAGAAAGATTGTTTTTTGTACTGGAAAAATATATTATGACCTTTTAAAAGAAAAACAAGAAAATAATCATCAAGACGTTGCTTTGATTAGATTAGAACAGCTTTATCCTTTTCCTAAAGAGCAAGTTCAAAAAATTCTCAAAGACTTTTCAACCGAAAACCTTGTCTGGGTACAAGAAGAACCAATAAATATGGGTTATTGGGAACATCTTATTACTCGAGAATTCGAAATTTTTATGAACTTTAAAGTGATAGCGAGACCGATGAGTGCAACACCGGCGACAGGCCATTCACATGTACACAAAAAAGAACAAGAAAATATTATTAAAGAAGCATTTAAAAAATAAGGAAAACAATTATGGCCATTGAAATTAAAGTCCCAGTTATTGGAGAATCTATTACAGAAGTGACCTTGGTTGCTTGGCACAAAGAAGATGGAGAATATGTCGAGGAAGGAGACATCTTATGTGATATTGAATCAGATAAAGCAACTGTTGAACTTCCAGCTGAATCTAGTGGAATTCTCAAAATACAAGTTGAAGAAGGAACTGATTTAGAAATTGGTGCTGTTATTGGCTCCTTAGCCGAAGGTGAAGGTAAAGCTCCTGAAAAGCAAGAAAGCCAAAAAGAATCATCTCCTAAGCAAGAGCACAGTAACAATACTCAAGAATCAAGCTCTCAAGAATCATCTAAAACGGTACAACACGCTTCTCCAGCTGCTAATAAAATTTTAAATGAAAAAGGCGTTGATGTGAACTCCGTCACAGGAAGCGGTAAAGATGGAAGAATCACCAAAGCAGATGCTCTTGCAACACAAGTTAGCTCTTCAAATAATAAAAAGAAAGAAACGCAAACTGATCTTTCTCAGCAGCCTATGACGTTAGAAGCACAAGGAATTTCACGAGAAATTAAACGTGAAAAGATGACACGTTTAAGAAAAACCATAGCCAAGCGTTTAACTGAAGCAAAAAACTCCACAGCGATGCTTACAACATTTAATGAAGTGGATATGCAGCCTGTAATGGATCTAAGAAAAAAATATCAAGATGAATTTGTTAAAAAACATGGAATTAAACTTGGCTTTATGTCTTTATTTACTAAAGCCTGTACTATTGCCATGAAAAAACATCCTTTAGTGAATGCTCAAATTGAGGGAGAAGAACTTCTTATTCCTGAATATGTCGATACGGGGATTGCTGTCTCTTCTGACAAGGGCTTAGTCGTTCCAGTTTTAAGAAATTCAGAAGCTATGAGCTTGGCCCAAATTGAACTTGAAATCAAACGTCTGGCAACAAAGGCCAGAGACGGAAAACTCACTGTTGATGAGATGAGTGGAGGAACTTTTACAATTACCAATGGTGGTGTTTTTGGTTCAATGCTCTCAACTCCAATTTTAAATATTCCTCAGTCGGCTATTTTAGGGATGCACAATATTGTCCAACGACCATGGGTTGTAAATGGAGAGATAAAGATAAGACCCATTATGTATGTTGCTTTATCTTATGACCACCGAGTTATTGATGGGAAAGATTCTGTTGGATTTCTTAAAACAGTTAAAGAACTCTTAGAGGACCCTGCGAGAATGATTTTAGACCTATAAAAAAGGATAATATATGAGTAAAGAATTTGATGTTGTAGTAATTGGTTCTGGGCCTGGTGGTTATGTGTGTGCAATCAGATTAGCAAGGCCTTACTTGATTCGAGTGAGCGCTATCACGAAACACTTCACTCCCATTCGACCCACGGAATTAATGTCAAGGGGGTTGAGCTTGATCTTAGTAAGATGATGAAACGTGTTCAAAATGTTGTTGATGCTACATGTGATGGTGTAAAATTTTTAATGAATAAAAATAAAATAGAAGTTTTTCATGGCCATGGATCTTTTAAAGATAAAAATACTATTGTGGTCAAAAATGAAGATGGAGAACAAACTCTCAAGACAAAAAAAGCCGTTATTGCTACTGGCTCAAAACCGACAAGTTTTCCTGGAATGGAAATAGACAAAAAAAGAATTATTTCGTCAACTGAAGCTATAAAACTCAAAGAAGTTCCTAAACATCTTGTTGTGATTGGTGGAGGTGTCATTGGACTTGAACTTGGTTCTGTTTATAAAAGACTAGGCGCCAAAGTTTCAGTTGTTGAATATGCTGACGGTATTATTTCTATGATGGACAAAGAACTAGGTAGAAATTTGCAAAAAGTTTTAAAAAAGGATGGTATTGAATTTTACCTATCCCATCAAGTCTCTCAAGTAAAAAGCGACGGTAAGTCAGTGAAAATCACGGCTAAAAACATGAAAAAAGATAGTCCCCTAGAGCTAGAAGCCGATTATTGTTTAGTCAGTGTTGGCAGAAAACCTTATACAGAAAACTTGGGTCTTGAAAACATAGGAATCCAATTAGATGAAAGAGGAAGAATTCCTACAGATGGTCACCTTAAGACCCCGGTGGATAATATCTACGCTATAGGTGATGTTGTAAAAGGAGCAATGCTTGCCCACAAAGCAGAAGAAGAAGGTGTCTTTGTAGCAGAGCAGCTTGCAGGTCAAAAGCCACACTTAAATTATAATCTTATTCCTGGAGTTGTTTATACCTGGCCAGAAGTTGCTTCTGTTGGAAAAACTGAAGAAGAGTTAAAGAAGTCTGAAATTAAATATAAAAAAGGTTCTTTTCCTTTTAAAGCTTTAGGAAGGGCCAGAGCTTCGGAGGAATCAGATGGACTTATTAAAGTTTTAGCTGACCCTGAAACTGATGAGATTTTAGGAGTGCATATGATCGGACCCCGCTGTGCTGATCTTATAGCGGAAGCCGTACTTGCCATGGAATATCGTGCAAGTGCAGAAGATGTGGCAAGAACTTGCCATGCTCACCCTACCTATACTGAAGCTTTTAAAGAAGCTTGTTTAGCAGCAACAGAAAATAGACCTTTACATCTATAAACTCTAGGCCAAGAATAAAATCTTGGCCTAGGCTTATTATTTAAAAAGTAATCAAAAATTAGAAATTATTCACAATAATTTTGCCGATAAAAATAATCATCACAAGCGGTATAAATATTAGGGCATGTATCATAGTAAGTCGCAGATGAATTTCGACATTGTCTAAAGTCACCATTTTCGACCTGAACAAAAAAGAAACCTTTTTTCACAACTTTTCTTCTCTTACTAAATGTATATAAAATTTTATTTTTTCCAAATTTTAATAATGGCTCTTGTAGGACTGTTTTGATCCATAAATTAAAACTTCGTTTCGTTTTACCGGTCCTAGCATCAAAACGAGTTCCTTTAATTTCTTGAGAACCCTCTCTTTGTAATTGAAGCCAATCGGCCTCAATAATTTCATCTTTGACAATTATTTGTCCATAGTTGCCACCTGCAAGATCATTACTCTTGCACGTATATGTATTTAAAGAAGATTGTTCACCACGACAATGGATTGTAACTTCACCTTGAATTTTATCCGTTTTCATCAGACTTCCACGATGAAACTCGACCGTAGCATATCCTGTAATAACAAAGAAAAAGTTGAAAATTATTAAAAGTTGTTTCATTAAATATGCCCCTGCACTATAACTATATGTTTTCTGTTAAAAAAATAAAAGAAGTTTTATTATCTGGAGTAAAAAAGAATCCTTTAGACATTTTTAATTCTGTCAATTATGCTTAAGTAAATGAAAATACTAATCATATTTATATGTTTCCTTATTGGAAAGTCCCATGCCAAGTCCTATTACAAAAAAAATATTGTTGATAAGGCCCATAGAAGCTTTTCGAAAAAAATATTAAAATTATCTGACAATATTGATGGTTTTTTTGCTGACTCAAAGCACGATGATATCGAAAATAGATCCAAACTGACGATTAGTTTGGATACATATTTTCGAGAAGGTAGAGGGCCTTATGCGATTCCTGAACTCAATTATCGACTTGTCCTCCCTCGAACAGAAAAACGTCTACAAGTCTTTATCGAAAGCGAAGATAAAGATAAAGAAACAGAAATTGATGAATCCCAAGCAAAAACAAACCCTAAAAGCAAAGACAACGATGATGACCTCACTGCTGGTCTTCGCTATATGATAGAAAAGTCAGGGATTAATCTATCAACGGATACTGGTGTTTTAGTGAATATTCCTGTGGTGGTTTTTGCAAGATTTACGGCCAAAAAAAAAGTCACCTTTACCAACTGGGTGCTTAAAATTAACGAACAAGTGAAGTGGGTTAATGACGAAGGATTCACTTCAGACTTAGATCTCGACTTTGATAAACGTTTAAGTAAAAATCTCGTTTTAAGAATGGTTAATAATACCTTTTGGAATGATGAAGACTATATTATTCGATTTGAAAATGGTCCTTCACTCTTTCAAAAAATAAATCAAAAGATGGCCCTCTCTTATCATGCCCATGTCATCACCTTTAATGAACCAAGCTTTGTCGTTGAGCAATATGTACTGCAAGTGACATACAAACAAAGACTATATAAAAAATGGCTCTTTATGCAGATGACTCCTTATATCAATTTCCCTAGACAAAGAAACTTTCATCGGACCCCGGGATTTGTCTTAGGTTTTGAAGCCATTGCTGGCCATCTATGATTCCTATTCTGTATGAAGATCAATACTATCTTATTGTCGAAAAGCCGGCTAATCTTTTAGTCCATAGATCTCACCAATCTCATGAAAAAGATAATCTTCTTAAACAAGTTCGCAAGCAAACTGGTTACTTTACTTATCCAGTTCATCGCTTAGACAGACAAGCCTCGGGCATTCTGATTATGGCAAAAGACTCAAAGTATGTAGCTGCCCTTCAAAAAATTTGGTCAACTGATCAAGTAAGAAAATACTATATTACACTCTCAAGGGGTAAGTTTTTAACACCTGGCTCATTTGAATTTGATCTGTCTGACAAAAATAAAATAAAAAAAAACGCCATTACACTTTTTAAACCAATAAAAAGATTTTCCACCTCAACTCTCCTAGAAGTTGAAATCAAAACTGGAAGATATCACCAAATTAGACGTCATTTTGCTCGCTCGGTGGAACATATTTTAGGAGATAGAAAATACGGTAAAAAAAAATACAATGATTATTACTTAGAGCATTATCATCTGACACGACTATTTTTACATGCCCACAAAATAATCTTCACCCATCCTTTTACCAACAAAGAAATTATTGTTCTCTCTAAGCTTACTTCTGATTTACAAAAGACTTTATCATTGATGGAAAAAGAAGAACTTGAAAGTTTTTACGAGCTGGACTATATTTTCTCTCATGGAAGCAGCATTTAAAGGTATTGAAAATTTATACGGTCCCGAAGGGCTTAAAAGAATTGAACAGGCCAAATTTCTTATTATTGGTATAGGGGGAGTTGGCTCTTGGATAGCAGAGTCACTTGTCAGAAGTGGTGCTCAAAACATTTCACTTGTTGATCTAGATGAAATTTGTCTTAGTAATCTTAATAGACAAGTTCACAGTACATTCGCCAATATTGGTGCTTTTAAAATAGATGAAATGAAAAAAAGACTTTTAAGCATTAATCCTGATTGCCACATAGAGTGCATTTATGATTTTTTAAGCGCATCAACTGCCGATAAAATTCTTAACCGCTCCTATTCATATGTTTTTGACGCCATTGATGGAGCAAAGAGTAAATGTATTCTCCTCTCCGTGTGCAAAAAACTAGAACTCCCCGTCATAACGATTGGAGCTGCAGGAGCAAGGCAAGATCCAACTAAAATACAAATTACGGACTTATCAAAAACAATAAATGACAAACTCTTAAGCCGAGTTAGAAAAAAACTTAGAAGAGAATATAATTTTAGTAAATTTTCCAAAAAGCCTATGAAAATTCCAGCTGTCTTTTCTAGTGAAATTCCTCAAGGTGATTTTTATTCAGAAAATAACATAGCGAACTGCCAAAGCGGGATGGGAAGTGCAAGTTTTGTCACAGCAACATTTGGTTTTTATGCAGTAGGATATGTACTTAAAGAAGTTGCCAATGGATAAACTCATTGACTTTCATACTCATCATTATAAACCAAATCACACCAATATCATCAGCTATGACGTGGCTAAATTCTCAGAGGTAAAAAATGATTATTTTACCATTGGTATTCATCCCTGGTGGATACAAGAACAAAAAATTAAACAGCTAGAAGAACTTCTTATCACTCAATATAATAAATCGACATTTTTTGGTCTTGGTGAAATGGGTCTAGATAAAATTCGAAATAAACAAAAATATCAAAAACAACAAGAAGTTTTTGAAGCTCAACTTAACTTGGCCCTAAAATACAAAATCAAAACCATCATTCTTCATAATGTAAAATCACATAGTGATACATTGAGAATCCTAAAACAAACAGGCTTTAACAACAACATCATTCTTCATGATTATCATGGAAATGAAGAAACCTTAAATCAATATGCAAAACTTTGCCATATCTATCCTTCCTTCAAAGCAAACTTTATTTGTCATAATTCAAAAAGCTCTATGCTAACGCAAATACCATTTGACTCCATTCTAATTGAAACAGATGATGATCTTTCGGTCTCACTCGAAAAAGGCTACGAAGCTCTCGCCAAGCTCTTTAACTTATCAACTGATCAAGTCGTCCAATCAATGTATAATAAATTTAGAAAACTTAAACAAAACTGACCCTAAATTGCAAACGAAAGCTTTATCTCTTATACTAATTCCAAAAATGGAGTTTTATGAAAGACATTGAATCTTTTATTCAAGAAGAAAAAATGCTATTTAATAGTTTTTCACAGATGCTTTCCAAGACAGTCCACGATATGAACAACCCTCTGGCAGTCTTAATTGGGCAAATAAGTATTTATCAAATTCTCAAAGAAAAAGATGAGCTAGATGAAAAAAAACTAGAAATGATTTTTACTAAAATCAACTCTGCCACAGAAGTTTTTCAAAAAAGAATTTTTCATCTTAGAAATTTTTATAAAACAGTAATAAATGATGAGCATTTTCAACATTTTGACCAAGTTTTTTACTCTGCCTGTTATTTCATAGAAAACAAAGCGTATACTCATGAAATAAATATTGAGTACGATACTCCTCCAACAGTAGAACTTAATTGTCCCGCTGATGAAGTTTTTCTCATTTTAAAATCATTATTAATAAATGCAATTGAAGCCACAATAGATTCCAAAAATACTCCTAGAAAGATTTCGATTAAGTTTGATCAAAAGGCCCAGGCCCTTGACGTTTCGATAAGAGACACAGCTCCCACCCTTAATGTCCCTTTAGAAAAAGCTTGTAGCACCGATTACACAACACATTCTCATAAAAATAAAGGTTTAGGTTTGGCCTTAGTCAATAATTTGTGTCAAAAAAATAAACTCAAATGGGGATATCATGCCGTAAACCCTAAAAATTTTCAGATTACTTTCCCCCTTAAAAATATCTAGTTAGAAATTATAAAACTTTACTTTATTGCTCCATTGCAGTACATTAAGTTCTCAAATTATTTACTAGAGGAGTTATAAGATGGGTATGGGTAGAAAAAAATCTGTTCTTAAAATGAGAAGAAAAAAGAGCCAAGCAAAGAAAAAAGCGAAATTAAAAGCAAAAATCGAAGCAAAAAAATAAAAATTCTCTCAAGGGATATTCATAGACCTTGAGAGGCATTTTTATCACTAAGTTATAATTTCTTTAGTATTGTTAAAAAATCATTTTTTGTTTGATGATAATATTCATTTTCATCGGGAAAATATCTAAAATCAAATAGCTCATTAGAAAATTCAAAACTCAATTGATAAGCATGTAAATATAATCGTTGTGCAGGCTCTCCTCCATATCGATCATCGCCCAAAATCGGAGCTGCAAGAGAGCTCATCACAACTCTTAACTGATGAGTCCTGCCTGTTAATGGCCTTAAAGCAAAGCATCGCAAGGAAGTGTCATCATTATAACAAGAAACAAACTGAGTTAATGAAGGATTTCTTCTTTGTCTTGTCAGTTTGTAATTACCTGATCTACTTTTGACTATATCCCCACAAATCTTCCCCTGCTTTTTAATAGGTCTATTTGAACTCAAGGCCAGATAAATCTTTTTAACCTTTCTCTTACTAAAAATCTCACTCAAGATTTTTTGAGTATTTTTGTCTTTTGCAAATACCATAAGACCAGATGTGGCCTTATCCAAGCGATGAACACCGTATAATTGAGGAAAATGTTGACGTAATACATTCAACACTCCTAAAGGTCCATGAAACTCATATCCCACTGGTTTATTTATAACAATAAAAAATTGATTTTCAAAGATGAGACTATTTAAATCGAGCTTCATAGTTTAACCTAAAAAAAGAGTGAGTTAATTGTAAACTCATTATATAATATAGCTATGCAGTACTGGAAGACACATCAAAAAGCACTTATTCTTGAGCATCTAGAAACAGCACTCAAAGATAAAACGACAATTGTAGTCTGGCAACAATTTGGAGATCACCGTAAAACTTTTCCTGCACGCTTAATTGAAATGAGTCGTGCCAATTGTAAAGTCAAACTAGATCAAAATGCCCCTACAGACTTATTTACAGACGAAGCTCCTTTTTATGTACATATAAAAGAATTAGATATCATCTTTAAAAAAGAAAATTTTAATCGCCTTGGTGCTTTTATTGAATTTTCACCTCCTGGTGAAATTCAGATTTATGAAAAAAGAAAAACAAAGAGATTTTACTACCTGTATCAAGATCATAAAAATATTACTTATCATTCGCAACAAATTGATCCTTCCACCCAGTCCCCTATCTTTACACTTTCAAGTGTCTTAGTAGATATTTCAACTCAGGGAGCAGGCATGGTGGTAGGACAAGATATTGTAAATAAGTTAGAAGTTAACCAAATTCTTTTTCTAGACAATTTAACTGATCAAAAGCTTCCTAGCCCATTTAAAGTTCGTATTATTTATATCCAAAAATATAAAGAAACTGAAGAAGAGCTCTACAAGGTAGGCTTAATTTTTACAGACCAACTTAATTCTATAAGTTATAAGTCTATTTCAAGCATCATTGAAGTCAAGCAACGTAAAACACAAGGGATCACATCAAAAAAATATTGTGGGCTAGATTTAGAAGAACAAATTAAAATCTTAAATCATGTAGAAAAATCAAATAAAGTTTTATGCAATAATTTAAAAGACAATATCGAGTATCTAGATCAATTGCGCTATATGACAACTCAAATGAAGATCGAATTTCTTAAGGAAGTTAATCATAATCTTCTCGCCGTTGCTTTAAGACTATCTAGTAAAGAGCTAATTTATGAACTCCTTTCAGAGCTTACAATTACTATGCAGGATGAATTTCTAGATAAATTACAAACAGAAAAGCCTGCCTCAGCTGTATGCAAAGCTCAAGATGAAATCATAAAATTAGTAAGAGAAAAAGAACGAACAGGAGAAATTGTTTTAGATCCAAAAGCTTTTATTACTTACGTCTAAGCCCAAGAAAACGATAAAACGACCAAACTATTATAATCGCGCTAAGCAATACTACTTTAATGAATTATTTACCTCTTCAAGAAGATCTTCAACATAAGGCTTTTTAATCATAGCAATAACACCCAAAGCTGTTAATTTGTCTTGCTCTTCCATATCACCATGTCCGGTAAAAACAATAACAGGCATATCAGAGCGTAACCCTTTTACATATTGAGTGAGTTCTATCCCATCCATCTCCGGCATATTAATATCAGTCACAATTAAGTCAAAAACAATATCACTTTTAAATAGCTCAAGGGCCTCTACACCATTAGCGGCTTTATAAATCATAATATTTCTTTCTTCAAATTCAATTTCGAAAGTGTCAATAATTGTGTCTAAAATATCTAACTCGTCATCAACAACCAATATATTTTTCATAGAGATTAACCCAGTCCTGCCTTTAGCGTTATTATAAACTAAAAAAAACTTAATCTAACTTAAATTCACCTGAAATTGAGGAAAATATTAATAAGAATTTAACAAGAGAGTCAGACTTTACTGATCAGTTTTAATTTTGCCAAGAAATGTTCTCTTAATTCTCTCTACCAGCTTAATTTGAATATTATCCCTCAGTCCTGGAAAGACAGACTTAATCTGCTGATCTAAGTCATGCTTTTTTGAATGCATAGACTTCTCTAATAAAATGACAAGAATTTTTCCTTGACGCGAATCGTGATCTAACACAACGGCAGCATATTGATAAAGACTTAGATCGAGGAGAATTTGTTCTATTGAATTTTTTAAGTCTAAAAAACTAAATAAACGACCTTTAATTTTGACTTCATCCCCTTTTCTTCCCATCGGCTTTATATATAAATTATCATCAAAAGATTTCATTTCAATCAAATCAGGTAATAAAAAAGTTTCAGTGGCATCAGTTCGAACATAAGATTCTTTTTTCGGATCAATATTTATCTGTGCTGAATATAAACTTGGAGAAGAGATTCTATAATCTTTTGAATTTGCTTCACAACTTAGTTTATGAATAGGTAAAACTTTTAAAAAATTCTTATCAACATCTTGAGTATAACTAGAAGCAATTTGGGAGCATGTCTCCGTCATTCCATAAGTTTGAATAAGTGGCCAGCCTAAGTCTATGGCCGTTTTTTTTAAAGATTCATTTAAAAAGTCTCCACCAACGAAAACTCCTTTTAAAAATATTGGTGGACATAAATTATTCTTAACAAGATCAAAAAGCTGTGTAGGAACAACAGAGCAATAGGTAATCTGATTGTTTGCTAAATATTCTAAGAAAAGATGAGGATTCCACTTTTGATCATAAAGATAAACTGCACTTGAGCTTAATTTTGCTCGAAAATATATTGAAAGTCCCCCAACATGAAAATAAGGTAAGGAACACAGCCAAGAATCTCCTTTTTGAACATCCAAAAAATCATTCACAGCTTGAGCATTGGCCTTCAAAGCTTTCTTAGATAAAGCATATGTTTTTATTAAACTTCCTGACGTTGTTCCCGAACTGGTTAAAAACACATGTTCAGAGAGTTTTTGCTCTTGCCAAACCTTCAATAGATATTGTTTTGTTTTAAAATCTAGATAACTAGGAATTAAATAACTATTTTCATTTGAAAAGATTTGTTTTAAATCAGGTTTTTCCACTCTCTTTCCTCCAGTTGAGAATACATTTTTTCTACAAGGTTATGTTGAAGAGAATATAATTGTTCATCTTGTTTTTTAAAAAGATTTAACTGATTCGAATAAATATCATTCGTTACTATTCCGTGGTACAACGACGTATCTCCCCATAGCATCAATGCTAAATAAGCATGGTACTGACCAAGCTCAGCTCCCATATATGATGAAAAGATTTGATTTTTTCTTGGAAGAAATTCATTACGATTTGGTTTAAATACAGTAAAACGACAAATCGTTGCTTGATAAGGATTAAAGTCATTTGCAAGGGGGACGCCAGCAGAGTCAAACTTGCTCCATACTTTATAGGAGAAACAACATGGGTCTTCAACAAACTCAATTTTCTCCTTATCTCCTACTGATAAAGAATTCCAAAAAAGCAAAAAAGTCTTTTCATCAAGTGCATTATTAAAGTCTAATCGAACCTTACCATTAAGAGAAGAAATAAACTTAGACAAAACATTTAACTCTCCCAAATATTTCACCTTATAGACGCCTGATATCATCTGAATAGATTCGTGAGGTTTGACTAACAAATGATTTTTAAATACTTTCTTTTCAATATCCTTTTGATCCTTTTCAAGCCTAAGCTGCTGATTCAGTACAGGAGGTAACTTTTTAGTACGCTTAATAGAATCTAAAACATAATCACAAGAATGATCACCGAATTCTTCCCAAGGAAAATATTCAAGATAAAACTTTTTTTCAACTCTAAAAAAAACTCCTTGAAATTTCTTTCTTTTGAGACGATTGAGTTGAGTTATGGGTTTAAGTTCAAATAAAGAATAATCTATCTGCATAAGTTTAAAATTACATACAAAGTAGCAAAAAGGATAAGATGTTTACCACTAAGGTTTAAAAAAGTGTTTAGCTCAGACTCATCAGTATTTTCTCTCAAGCCTCGTCGAATTTTATAAGCAAGAGAAATTGAAAAAAGTAAAAAGAAATATTTTAGATCAAAAAAAAGCATGCCAAACAGAATGAATAAATAAGGACCAAATAAAAAGACATCAAATAATTTTAAGTATTGATAAGAAGTTAATTTAGTGGCCAGTGTTTTCTTATGAACTAAAACATCTGTCTTTCTATCTCGATAATTGTTTACAGCAATTAAAGTTGTACTAAGCAAACCAATTTGTGTTGCCAAGATACCAGCTTCATAATCAAGAGTACCACTCATAAGATAATAGCTTCCTAAAGTCGCGATTACCCCAAAAAAGATAAAAACAAAAAGTTCTCCTAAACCAAGATAGGCTAAAGGAAAAGGACCTCCTGTATAACCGTAAGCGAAATATAAAGATATAAGTCCGAGTACAACAAAGACTATGCCTCCTTTTAAAACTAAAGGAATCCCTAAGACGATAGCCAGGGCGATAAATAAATGCCCAATAAGAAAAACTTTTTTATAATGGACCTTCTCTTGAGTTGATACACGACGTGGCCCGACACGAACATTATCTGCTCCTTTTAGGTGGTCAACAGCATCATTATAAAAGTTCGTTGCTATTTGTATACACAAAGCCAAAAGAAGACATAAAACAGCATACAAAGAACTTACTTGCTCATATCTATAGAGAGCTAATGAATAAGCACATAAAACAGGAACGACTGCTGCAACTAATGTTTTAGGTCTCGTCCCTAAAAGAAATTGTTTTAGATTCATAATCGCTCCTTACAAATTTTTATAACTTCTTTAGGATGTTGAAGTATCCGATGGCCAATATTTGGTAAAACACTAACACTCCAATCACTTAAATATCTTTGTGCATATTGACAATATTTTTCATCTTTTTCTCCGTAATAAAAATGTATATCACCCCGTCGCTCCCATAATTTTTCTTTCAAAGGTGGTTGCTTAGAGAGTCCATAGTTTTTAAAATAGTAAGCAGCTGCAACAAAGTTTGGATGCATTAAATGTTCATCATAGGCAAAAAGAGGAAGATGATTCCAAAAGCTCAAAAAGTCTTCTTTACTCATTGTCTTTAATTTTTCTAAAATAGAAAACTCAAATTTCTTCCTAAAACAAAGATCTTCTTGAGGCTCTAATTCAAACCGCCCAGCAAGGCATATAAGTTTGTTTGATCCATTCATTCGTGAATAGATTTGAAGACCTAATCTGGCACCAAATGAATAGCCTAAAATATGATATTGAGATAAATCTCTTTCTTTTGAAAGACTTGAAACCATTTGTTCAAGAGATTGGTCTATATACCTTGAAAGCTCTGGCGCAAAAATATCATACTCGCTGCTTAAAAAGTCAAAGTCAGAGCTCTTGCCCAAAAAACCGTGCAAACAAAGAATTTTAGGTTTACCCATAACAACTCCAAAACTCATTGGTCTGCTCAGAGCAGGCTTTATAAACTTCCACTTTCGCCGAATCAATAAAACCTTGTATGAGAAATTTTAAATCCAGTTGATGGGCCAAAACCATTTTCTTATTAATATTCACTCTCTCAAAAATTCTTCCACCGCCATTATCGACAACATGAATTCGAACATTTTCAGGTAGTTTGAAAACTAACGAGTTAAGATCATAAAGAAAAGTTAAATCACCCACAATACAATGAACAATTTTATTAGTAGTATTAGCAATTCCAATGGCCGTCGCAATTTGACCATCGATACCATTAGCGCCTCGGTTTGCATAAACACTTATTCGATTATTTAAAAGTTGCCAATACCTAATGGCCATTGAGTTTCCAACATAAACAATATCACCTTGCTCTACTTGATTCGCTATCGTTTGATACTGAGCAATATCTGAAAGAGGATACAGAGAAATAAGCTGATCAAGCTCTTGTTCTGGATAATTCCAAGGCTTCGTAGGAGTTAAGTCTTTTGGTAAGTTTTCTAAGAAAGAGGCAAACTCAAGTCCAAACTTCTCATTTTGATAGGAATAAACTTTTACCGCAAAAAGATTTCGATCTAATTCTCGCCATATTTTCGTTATTGGTGTTCTTCCAAACTTAATAACAGTCTGAATTGTTTGATTTTTTAAAAGTCTTAAAATTAAACTTTCATCATTAACTCTAAATCGAGATTCTTTATAATAAAGACTGGAGGTGCATTCAATGTATAACATGGCCCCTACATTCTCTAGTTGGGAAAGCTCTTTTTCATAGTTTTTGGATGATTCAGTAAATATTGCTAAAACGACTGGCGAACTTTCAAAATCCTCTTTAAATGATGTTGCAACTGCCGCTTTGTAATTAAGGGCCCTATCGTCAATTTCGAGATTTATTTGAAAAGGAAAACTTATATTTGACTGCTTATAAGCTTCAATAGTTCCACTAAAGTGAGATCTTAAATAAGGTGTAAAAATTTCATTTTGATTAATTGTTTGAGGGGCATAAGTTTCCCATAGTCTTTTTGGCCTGTCCGCCGAAAGAATAATCAGTGGAGCTTCAGAATAATACGCCTCAATACATGCTGGAAGACACTCTGCCACGGCGGTGCCTGATGTAGTACAAACAACGGCAGGAGCTCCAGTTGCCTTTGCATGCCCTAAGGCCATAAAAGCAGCAACTCTTTCATCAAAATGAAACAGTATTTTAAAATCTTTTAAATAATCTAATAAATAAGCATTTCTAGCACCAGCACCACAATAAATATGGGTTATCCTCAGACCCTTTAGGTGATTAATTAAATCATTCATCGAAATATACGCTCAATAGAGTCTCTTTTCATTTTAATTTCTTTAAGTTCTTTTTCAACATTACTACTAGCAACAACACCGCATCCACTATGAATGAAAATTTTATCTTCTTTCCAATAAATATTTCTAATGGCAACAAGTCCAAAAGCTTCTTCGGGTATTCTTAAGCCGAAAACGCCACCAAACAATCTCTTTTCTTGTTCAATTCTAAAATAATTCTGCTGTCGAAGATAATGAAATACTAAGTCTCTAGGATAGCCCCCCAAGGCTGCAGTAGGACTCAAAAGGTCGACTAATTCTAGCTCAGTACAGTCATCAGAGTCAAAAAGTATTTCTGTTTGTAAGTGAGCAATAGGTCCAAAAGAGCTCACTAATGTGGGTCCTAAATCGATTTTTTCTACTTTTGAACTCAATTTGCTACATATATCTTCTATCACGAGATTATGTTCGGCCAACTCTTTTTGATCATTTAGAATAATATTGGCGTAATTCTTAACGTCGGTTCCAATCGTTCCGGCCAATGCTCTCGTTTTCCAATTCTTTTCTTCTTTCATAAACAAGGGTTCTGGACTTACTCCCAAGAAGCCATGGCCATCTTGCCACATCCCATACAGGCTACCATTTAGGTCACTAAAACCTTGAATTTTTGAAATAGGGTGAATTTGATTGAACTCATATTCGGCCATAGTCACAGCTACTAGTTTTTCAATACTTTCATTTGCAATACTTTCAATCATCATTGCGACATCTGACTGAAAATAATTATCAAAATCACTTACTCCCTGCGTTATTTGGCATTTATTATCATTAAAATTATCATTTACCCATTGAATCAGCTCTTTGGCCGTGGTTTTAGCGAAAAACTTACAATTATATGATTGCACCTGAGTCTTATAAAAATCGTATAAAAAGAACAATCCCTCCGGATGAGGTACTAAATCAGTGGCCACCCAACAGTAAGAACTTAAAGGTTTTTGAAGAATGCACCCATTTTTTAAAAAACTTTTAAAGTCCAGCTCTGAAAGATTTATATTAATTGGTCTAGACATAAGGCACACACCATAACTTATGCCCTACAAATATTCAATATTTGTTGATAAATTAGATCAAATCTATTAGATTACCCGCATGTTAAACAGCGAATCATATTTACAATCAAAGTCACAGTTTTTACTTATAGCAGGTCCTTGTGCACTTGAGTCTCAAGAACAACTAGAAAATTTTATTAAATCAGCTCAATCTATCAATACGATTAGAGCTGGTATTTTTAAAATGCGCACTAATCCTGAATCATTTCAAGGTTTGGGAGAACATGGACTAAATATCATTAATAATCTTAAAGAAAAATCATCTTTTCAGTTTATTACAGAAATCACAGACCCAAGACAGATTGAGTCTTTAGACCCTGTTGTCGATGCGTACCAAGTCGGCAGTAGAAATATGTATAATTATGACCTTTTAAAAGAACTTAACAAGTTAGGTAAACCCGTTCTATTTAAAAGAGCTTTTTCTGCAACTGTTTCTGAATGGCTTAATGCTTGTGGGTATATGCCAGACCTTGGAGAACATAAAATTATTCTCTGTGAACGAGGGATTAGAACATTTGAAACAAGTACTAGAAACACTCTTGATATCAATTCAGTCATTTATCTTAAACAAAACCATAATTTCAAAGTTTTTATTGATCCTTCCCATGCCAGTGGAATTCGCTCCATGGTAAGACCTTTATGTCATGTTGGTCTAGCATCAGGGGCGGATGGTCTTTTAATAGAGTCGCATCCTTCTCCAGAGTGTGCTTTATCTGATAAGAACCAACAAATCACTCCAACTGAATTAAATCAAATCCGTTCTGAGTTGATTGCAATGGCCCCTCTCTTTGGCAAAGAAATAATATAAGGAATCAAAATGCCTGAAGCAAATACAATAAAAAACATGTTTAATAATATTTCGGGCTCTTACGATCTATTAAACGATATTCTCTCTTTAGGAATCCATAGACTTTGGAAAAAGGCCCTAGTCAGCGAAATGGTGAAGAATTCCCCCACAAAAGTACTAGACTGCGCAACTGGGACAGGTGATATCGCTATTATGATTAAAAAGTCTGCTAAGCAAGCCCAAGTTATTGGTAGTGATTTCTCAGAAAAAATGCTCGCACAGGCTCAGAAAAAAACAACTGATATAACTTGGCAAGTCCAAGATGTAATGAATTTAACTTATACGGACCAACAATTTGATAATAGTTGTATTTCATACGGCATTAGAAATGTTGAAAATTATGAGCAAGCACTCAAAGAAATGGCACGAGTTACCCAAAAAAAAATATGTATACTTGAATTTGGTCAGCCTAAATTTTTGCCCTTCAAGCTTATCTACTTTGGAATTATGAAGTATTTTATCCCATTCATTGGAAAAGTTTTTAATAAGCAAGAAGCTTATCAATATTTAATAGACTCTAGCATGAAATTTCCTTGTGCAGAAAACTTTTGTAAAGTGATACAAAAATCGACAGGATTTGAAGACGTAACTTATCGCTCATTTTTTGGTGGTATCACATACTTGTATGTAGCAAAGAAAAAATAATGGACAAAATGAATTTAGACGATTTTTACTTTGAAAGTTCTTATATAAAAGAAATGGCTTCTGAATTAGACTTATCAAGTCTGGCCAATGGAAAATATTTTCGTTCTCGGTTGCTTTATCTCATTGGTAATATGTACGCCTTGACTGAAAATGAAAAACTCAAACTTGGTCGTGTTGTAGAAATGGTTCATAATGCCACACTCACCCATGATGATGTGATAGATAATTCTCACACCAGAAGAGGCTCACCTTCAATACCCGCTCTGATTAACAATAAAAAAAGTGTCTTACTAGGTGATTATATGCTGGCAAGGGCCCTACATGAACTTAGTGACTTTGCGAATCCAGAACTCACAAAAGAGCTTACTTTGACTCTCAAAGAACTTGTAGAAGGAGAATGGATTCAATACGAAAATACAAATCCTTATGAAATAACGACAAGCCTCTATGAAACTTTGGCCATAAAAAAAACGGGTTCATTATTTCGTTGGTCATTTATTGCGCCCTTGGTTTCGAAGTCAAAATCATCTGAGGAATATCAATTATTTTCAGAGTTTGGTGAAAAGCTTGGTATTATTTTTCAAATGACTGATGATATTATTGACTTTAATCCTGAAAGCCAAAAAACTTATGGCCTAGACTTTAAAAATAATAATATCAATTTTGTCCTTCATTTTATTGGAATCAATTACCCCGAACAAAAAACAAAATTCTTAAGAGCTGAAACACTAGATGACCTTACCCAAAAAGAATTATCAATCATAGATGAATCAATAACTTTGGCCAAACAAGCCGTTAATAAAACTCTAAATCGTTGTAGAGAAATTTTAGAAATTCTAAAAGAAAGGCCCAATCTTAAAGATCAGGCTTCTCTAGGTGAGTTGAGTTCAATACTTGATCTGATTACAGATCGAGTCTTTTAGTCATTTTTTTCTTGTAAATAATCTAAATAACCATAGTAAGGCTCGTAAAGTCCAGGATAACCGATTCCTAAGCGATCCTTATAACGAATAACTTTACCTTGATTATCAATATAGTTTTTATACTTTTTCACAACTTTCTCATTTGAATTCATATTCACAATAATTTTTTTATCGTTTTCTAAATCCATAAGCCGAAATTGATCATAAGATGTCTCGCCTCTAATAGTACTTCCCACAAAATTTGGTGCCATGGCATAGTCATTATTAGTATCAGATGCGTTTTTAGCAAGACGAACAAAAAACCATTGTTCTTCCAATTCATTTCGACGTGAATATTCAGAGCAAACTAAATGTCTCTTTTCTGAAGTCACAAGCTTTCTCGTTTCCTCTTTCTTAAACCAAGAAATTAATTCTTTTAAAGCCAAACCACTATGAACATCACGTCGAGGAATATCAGCTAAAACATATTTTGGCGTAATCATTAAACACTTCTTAAATCTAGCTTCAAACTTTACTTTTAAATTGGATACAATAAAGTTTTGTCCATCTTGATTAATAATCCTTCTTTGATCACTTACCATAGAGTTTTGAGAATCCATATCAAAATAATCATCCCTAATATTGGCTTCAGGGCCTGCTGATAAGAAAAAGCCAAGTGGCCCGCCCATAATTTTAGAACTAATATCGAGCGTAGCATGGGCACTAAAGCCCACAGAGTGACTATTTCTTAAACCACGCATATAAGAAAATGTTTCTCCTTTACTTACAAAGAAAGCATCATTTCTTGTTTGGATTTTGGTACTTTCCATAACAGTTTGTTCACCTGTAACTCTTTCTAACTCCCCAGGTTGTGTTGTAATTGTTTCAATAAACCTTAACTCTCTAAAGTTAATATGAGCAAGGGGATCATTTTTACATCTTTTATAGTCTAAACCAGTATGTTGAACAACACTTGGAAAGTTATAGCCAACCTCTGGTCGTCCAGAATGATAATAGACTGTTGTTTTTTGTTTTTTGTCATAAAACAGAGCACATAAGTTTTTTAGTTTCTCTGTTGATATTTTTTGTGTGACAATAAAATCTTCAATTTCATCTTTAGACATATTTACATCAGGAAATTTTTTCAAAAATTCTTCTTCTGAATCTGAAATATGAAAATTTGTTTGCTTTTCAACAATTTTATATTGGTCATGATCAATGACTGGAACAGATCCAGCTTTAAAGTTTAAGAGCAACTCGCGCTTAAACATCTCATAACGATCTCCAATATGGACATCTGAAATAAGTTTATTATCAAGAGATTTAATTCGTTTTGAAAACTCATCAGATAAAGTTTGATTTGCATGATCAAGCTCAATTTGAGTTTCCGACTTAAGCTTAGTATCTGAAAGCGCTCTTACGACTCCATATTTTTTTAACATCTCAACTTGCCCAATCAAATATCCTGGAGCGTAAGCACTTTGTGGGTCAGTAGACTCAATTTTTAAAACAGCAATATTCTTAAAAGAAAGAAGTTGCTTTTCATCAAATAAATGCACGAGTCTCATATCAGCACTTAATTCACCATTTTCTACCTGAACAATTTTTTCATCTCCAGTTAGCATATAAAAATCATTTAAATCGACCTTTCTATTATAACTTTGTAACAAAGGATTTTTAGGAGTTAAGACCATTAAACTGACCTTAAACTCACCACTTTGAATTGCAGGGTATCCTCTAGAAGCATCATCATACCTATGGGCCATTTTCAACTTAGGAAAAACTCTTAAACGAACAACTCGAGATGTTAAAATATCTAGATTCTTATTAATTTTATAAGCAGAAGAATCATCGTTTGAGATAAAGTCAAACTGATATTCATTAAAATAAATTTGGGGTTTGTTTTCCAAATTAACTTCTGGACGCTTATGATCACGAGAGTCTAATAGCATTCCCGCCCCTTGCACTCTTGGATTAACATAAACTAAAACTTCATGTTTTATATCACGAAAAGGAGCTTTCGTTCCTTTAATAGTTATTAAGAAATCACGATAATCATACTCATAGGTCTCATCATAAGCAAAGTTAGGTGTGATCAGTATTTTTCCGCTTCCTTCTCTTTGACGAGTTGATTTTACTTGAGAATAAATAATTTTATCTTCTTTTAAATCCAGAATCTCAACTTCAAAATTTGAATTAATTCCCTTAAAGACTAACGAGTCTATCAAACTTAATTCAATAACTGCTCTTCTTTCTCTAGCAGTATTATGGGCCACAAGATTAGCCTCACCATCAGAAATAGAACTATTCGCTTTGATCTCATCAATGATAAAACCATGAGTCATACGAGGTTGTTCTTTTTTCGTAAAATTATTATGAGCTGTATTATTTTCTGCTAAATTTACAAAGCTTGAAAAATTCAATGGCATATCCTTTAACTTAAGTGTGTTTTCTTCTGTCAAAGAATCTAATGTGACAAAACCACTATAACTCGCCAAAGATACAGGAGCTTCAATTGGCGTTGCCTCTACTAACAATTCTAATTTTGCTTGATAGTCAATTTTATCTTCAATGACAAAGCTTATATTTGCCTCTAAAACTCCTTTTTCATTAATAAAAGATGTAGATTCCGTTTGAGCAATTAGTCTACGCTCACCCTTTCCTAATTCTTTTTGAATCAAAGCAAACTTAAGTTGGAAATGACCACCTGTTAAAGCATCATATTGTTTTACCCCATCAAGACCTTGACGGGCCAACAATGGCGTAAGAAATGTTTTCAAAGATAAAAAAGTCTCTCTTGCTGAAAAATCCAGATCAACGAGAGAGAAGTTTATATCTTTTAAAATAATTTGATTTTGAATACTTTTCGTTTTACTTGAATCTAAATAAGAAAGCTTTTTAACAGAGCCACCTTTATTGAGGTCTACAATTTTTCTATTCCAAGGGTTAATAGCTAAACGAAAATTTTGAGCTCCTTTGTATTTCTTTTCACCCAAAATATTTCCATTGACCTTATAAAAAGTTTCATCAGCTGTTGAATCATACTGAATAGTTTCTTTCCATGTGATACAACCATTAACATCTGAAACAGCTTTAGACTCTCCTGAGTATCCTTCTATTTGAAATTCTACACCTACAATCGCTTCTATATATACTCGGTCTAAAAGACAGGCCCTCAAATCAACAATGGCATTATCTTTCAACTCTGGCCAAGATGAATTTGAACTATAAGTTTGAAAAGAAACTAACTCAACTTTAGATAAACGAAAAGTTGAACTATCATTTTCATCATTGACATCTTTAACGTCACTTGAACACCCAGCTAAGACAGCTAGTAAAAGCATACTAAAGACTTTTAAATACATCATTTTCATAAACTCACTCACCTGGCCTTGTGACCACTTAATTATTATAATTCTTGAACTCATAGTATATATTGCAAGTAACATTCCAATTTACTGGGGAAATATAACGAGTTTAAGTAATGAAAACTTAATGGATCTTAAAAATTTGATTGTCTAAAACTTAAACAGTGTCAACAATGTATACAATTGAGCTAAGAGAATTTGTTTAAAAAGTACGATGATAATTCATCTGAAATATTTCTGTTGAATCTTGAATTGAATTTTGCTCTATAGGTGTCATTTTAGCATATCGAAGATTGAGCTGTGAGGATTCTTGATTAAGTTGAAGATTGAGCCCGTTTCCTTGCATATTATTATGTCCATGGTATTTAGAGTTATAAAATGCTGGAGAAGTATCCGATTCATTTTTAAATCCTTCAAGCTTTACGATTAATTTCTCGAATTCTAAACCCAAATAGGCTAAATACCCACTATTACGTCCATCAGGAGCTTTTTCATTATAAATGTATTGTCCAGAAAAAAGAAGACCAAGTTCAGAAGTCATCACTCTTGAGTTAAAATAAAAATTAGCTCCACTGAAATCATAATTAAACTGACTTGCCTCCCCAGTTCCACTAATAGAATTCCCAAAGGCCAATGACTTTTCTGCAACATTACTAGGAAGGTCTTGGAATTTATAATGACTAAGTTCTAATTGAAAAAAGTCCTCTTTTCCAGATTTAAAACCTATAGTATTCAAAACAAAATAAGGAGTTCCAGTGTCAACGGTACCTAAACGTTTTGATAATTTGTTGTTTGAAGGAATGGCCTGTTGAAATAAAAGATAAACCTCACCTAAAATAATTTCTTCTTTAATTGCTGCAAAAGCATTTTTAGTTAATAATAAAGGTGAGCTATATTTTCCTTGATCTAAAGCCCCTAATTGAATATGAAACCATTCAAAAGGTCGATAGCCCATACCTCCTCGATCAAGATTAATACTTTCATTTGGTTCAAACTCAGCAACGCTTCCTACAACATCATTGCTTCCCACTTCTAAAATAACAGAAGATTGAAAAAATAAATAACTGTCATCTGCGAACTGATAATTATAATCCACACCAAACTCATGCCCAAACACACGTGCCTTAACTGTGTCAGCCTGTACAATATCTAGACTCATTCCAAAACTAAATTTAAAATGATCCAAATTTAGTCGGTCTTCACCTAAAACAGAAAAAGATTGTAAGAAAAGTAGAGTAAATAAGATTTTTTTCATCACCTAATTATAACGAATATTTCTTGGGCATCCCAGTACGTTTTTTATGCCCCAACACGCAGCACAAAACGCACGAACTTGACCATTTCTCTTTTTTAATATACTCAATCATAAACCAAGGAGAGAACATGAAAAATCTATTAATTGTATTAAGTATTTTCCCAACCCTTACATTTGCAAACACGCTAAGTTGTATTTTTAAAGATGGTGGCAGTGTAAAACAAGAAATGACAGTTGAGCACCAAATCAACTCATCTCACGCAGTGACTCATTATGAAACAGCTTTAGTAAAAGGTTTTATTGCTTATTCTAATGGCCACGCTGTAGTGAACACAGTCAATCTAGAAACTCAGAATGTTGTAAGTTTTCACGGAGCACTTACACATGCTGATCAAACTCTAGGTGGAAATATCATTGCTGGTGATACAGGAGACTGGACCTCAGTAAATTGTACTCTTAAATAATATATCATTGCTTAAGGGCCATAAGTAGAACTCTACGAAGTGGCTCTGCGGCTCCCCATAACAACTGATCTCCCACACTAAAAGCATTAAGATACTGGTCACCCAAAGTCATTTTTCGTATTCTTCCGACGGGGATCTTCATTGTTCCCGTAACATAGGCTGGTGTTAATTTTTGTAACGTTTCTTCTTTGTCATTGGCAATAACTTCGGTCCAACTATTTGACTCATTTATCAGTGATTCAACCCTCTCGATACTTACAGATTTTTTTAATTTTAGAGTAAATGCTTGAGAGTGACAGCGAAGCGAAGCGACGCGTACACAAGTTCCATCAATAGGAACGATCTCTTTATTTTGTAAAATTTTATTGGCTTCAACCTGCGCTTTCCACTCTTCTTTTGACTGTTCATTTGGCATTTTGATATCAATCCAAGGCAGCAGCGACAAAGCTAAAGGATGACCAAAGCACTCTTTAGGAAACTTGGGATGAGAAAAATTCTCTGTCATATTTTTTTCAAATTCTAAAGCATTTGCGGCTGAATTGGATTGGCGTTGGCTAAGATAAGCATCACCAAAAAACTTCATTTGCTCTAGAAGTTCAATCATATTCTTAGCGCCAGCTCCACTAGCCGCTTGATAAGTCATACTCGTCATCCACTCGACTAAGTCCTCCTCAAAAAGCTTCCCCAATCCCATCAACATTAAAGAGACAGTACAATTCCCTCCAATAAAATCCTTTATACCAGCGTCTAAAGATTTTTCAATATGTTTTCCATTAATAGGATCGAGCACGATGACAGCATCCTCATTCATACGAAGAGCAGAAGCCGCATCAATCCAAATGCCTTCCCAGCCAGACTGGCGAAGCTTTGGATGAATATCCTTTGTATAATCTCCGCCCTGACAAGTTAAGATAATATCCATTGTTCTCAAATGCTCAATTGAATCGGAATCCAAAATATATTCATGACAATTATCGTACTTAGGTGCATTTTCACCTTTCAGTGATGTTGAAAATAAATAAGTTTTAACTTTAGAAAAATCGTTTTCAGATAGCATTCTTTCCATCAAGACCGAACCTACCATTCCTCTCCAACCAACAATACCAACCTTATGCATATTTTTCTCCTTAAAGCTTTAATTCCATGATGAGCCTAAAAAAATTATCTGTAAACTTGAAATTAAGCTTTAACTTGGATAGACTTAAACAAGCCTAAAGAGGAGCGAAACTCAATAAATAAATGGAGATGGCCTTAACATCAATGAAGTTTATATCGGGAGTTCTCGCCGAAGTAATTTAGTGAAAGGCAACTAAGTTACTGGTAAAATGTGCTAAATCCATTTTACTGTCAAAGTTAAAACTTTGGAGAGCTTTAAGGCAAGTCACTCTTATCTCTTAGCCAGATATATGACTTTCCAAAACACTCTTTGTGGCCTTTAATAGAGACTAACAAAAAAGGAAATCTTATGTCTGAAATCATCGTGGCTAAATTTGGTGGAAGCTCCATGAAAGACCATGAAGCCATGCTAAGGTCAGCTCAAATTGCAAAACAGCACAACAGTAGTGTCACTCTTGTATCAGCAACTTATGGAACAACTGATCAGCTACATGAGCTCATTACTTCGGCAACAAGTGGCAGATGGAATGAATGTGAAAAAACTCTATTTAAAATCCGAGAAAAACATTTTGATATTCTTCAAAACCTGACCAAAGACACTATGGTTGAAGAAGAAGTGCGTAAATTACTTAACAATCTAGAGACACTCATAAGAGGTGTGTATCTCTTAGGGGAATGTTCGTTAAAAGCAAAAGACCGCATTGTCTCTTTTGGAGAAAGAACTTCTTCCTTACTTTTTGCTGAAGCAATGAAGATGATTTGGCCACAAAAGAATATCATTCTCTTTGATAGCCGTGACCTCTTAAAAACCGATTCAAGTTATGGTAAGGCCAAACCACAACTTACGGCCATAAAAAGTCAGTGCCAAAACTTTTTTAAATTTGACCAAAATAAAGCCTATGTAGGACAAGGTTATATTGGCTCAGATGAAAATGGCTTTACCACGACTCTTGGACGTGGAGGCTCTGACTACTCAGCTGCTCTTTTTGCAGAAGGTGTTAATGCAACGGTACTACAAATTTGGACTGATGTTGCAGGAATAGCCACAACAGACCCAAGGATTTATGGCCAAGCAAAATCCATCAGTGAAATTAGCTATGATGAAGCTAGTGAGATGGCGCAATACGGGGCAAAAATTTTGCATCCGACGACTTTAGTCCCCGCCATGCGAGCCTCTATTCCTGTCTTTGTAGGCTCAAGTTATGAAAAAGATGAAAAAGGAACTTGGATAAGAGAATCAGTACAAGAAAAACCTCTCATAAGAGCAATTGCTAAACGCTCAAATCAAGCATTGTTAACAATTAAAACACCTAAAATGTTTAACACTTATGGTTTTATGGGAAGGATTTTTGATGTCTTTACTCGCTATGAAGTAAGTGTTGACTGTGTCACAACTTCCGAAATATCTGTGGCCATTACTGTCGATGAGTCAACATTGGCTTATGATAAGTTTTTTAAAGAACTTGAAGCCATAGGAGAAGTTGTTACCGAAAAAGGATTTACACTTGTCTCACTTATTGGAAATGAAATGTTAGAACAATGTGGACTTGGAAAAAGAATCTTTAACAATTTAGAAGATATCAATGTTCGTATGTTATGCTTAGGAGCTTCTGCATATAACTTTAATATTCTCGTGACCAAAGAAGACGGAGATCAGGCCATAACAAAACTTCACCAAGAGTTTATAGGATAACTTATGAAAGTCGCTTTATTAGGAGCAGGAAAGACTGGTGGGAAAGTTGCAAAATTGCATCATGATACAATGATCTTCAACTCACAAAGTCCTCCAACAAAAGAAAAACTGGCCCAATGTGATGTCATCATTTCATTTCTAGCAGGTGATGTTTTTGAAGAATATATTCCTTTATTAATTGAGTCTCAAAAACCTGTTGTAACTGGCTCTACAGGCTTTCGCTGGCAAGAAGAAACTCTAAAATCCATTCAAACAAAAAAACTAAAGTGGATTCGTGCACATAATTTTTCACTCGGAATGAATATAGTGAAGTCCATGATTGAAACTCTTAGTAAAGCTTCACTTCTCTACCCCGAAGCTCATTTTGCCATCCACGATATTCATCACGTGCATAAAAAAGATGCACCTAGTGGAACCGCTTTGAGCTGGCAAGATTGGCTAGGGAAAAAAGCAGATATTTCTGCCGAAAGAACAGGAGATGTCGTAGGCTATCACCACCTAGAAATGGAGTCCGAAGTTGAAAAAATTAAAATTACTCATGAAGCAAAAGACCGTGCCATTTTTGCCAAAGGAGCTTTGTGGGCCGCTGATAAAATTTTAACTGACCAAGAAATTCCTTTTGGGGTTTCAGACTTTAGTCAACTCGTTAATAAACACTTAAACATATGAGGTCAAAATGAATTTAAATGATTACTCCTTATGGACCGCACTTATCACTCCCTTAAAACCAAGTTTAGCACTTGATGAAAACTCACTTGCAAATTTAATTAAAGAGCAAGAACAGGCCCAAAATGGCTTACTTATCTTAGGCAGTACAGGTGAGGCCTTAAATTTAAGCCTAGAAATGAAAAAACAAATTGTGGAATTTACTTTAGCGCAAAAGCCTAAAGTTCCTGTTATGGTGGGAGTTGGTGGTCATGATCTTCCTGCCCAGATGAAATGGATTCAATGGCTTGAAACAAAAAATATAGATGCTTATTTAATGGTCACCCCCATTTATGCTAAACCCGGAACTTTTGGACAGTATGAATGGTTTAACACCCTTATGAATCAAGTTAGTAAACCTGTCATGCTTTATAATGTGCCAGGAAGAGCGGCTAAAGAATTAAGTTACAAAACGGTAGAAATGTTAAAAGAACATCCACAATTTTGGGCGATTAAAGAGGCCAGTGGTAGTCCGCAAAAGATGAAAACTTATTTAGATGCTTCCGGAGGGAAAAAACTTTACTGTGGAGATGATCCTTTGATGCAAGAATTTGCTCAGGTGGGAGCTTGTGGACTGGTCTCAGTAGCCTCAAACACTTGGCCAAAAGAAACTCATCTCTATGTTCAAAAATGTCTACAAAATAAACTTGAGGAAAAAGAAACATGGGTTAATGCCGCAAAAGCTTTATTTGTCGCATCGAACCCGGTTCCTGCTAAAGCTTTACTTTGTTTAGAAGAAAGAATTGCTCATGATACCATGATGCCCCCTCTTTCACGAAGAGACCTAACAGATATTCAACTCTTAAAAAACTCTTCCAACAATATTCAGACTTGGTACAATAAATATAAATAATATAATAAAAAGAAGGAATAAAAATGGATTGGGAAAAAGTCTTAGATCAATTTGAAACAGGTGAAGTTAGAGCTGCCAACAAAATAGATGGAAAATGGGTTGCAAACAAGGAAGCTAAACAAGCTATTTTGGCTGCCTTTAAAGCAGGGGAACTCAAAGAATTTAGTGACACAGGTTTTAGAGGCTTTGTAGATAAACACAATCTTCCGGCCAGAGAGTTTAAACCAGAAAATAAAATAAGAATGGTCCCAGGAGGATCTTCTGTAAGACGTGGTGCCTATGTTTCCAGTGGCGTTATTATTATGCCCCCGGCTTATATTAATGTAGGAGCTTATGTCGATGAGGGCTCAATGGTTGATTCTCACGCTTTAGTTGGAAGTTGTGCTCAAATTGGAAAAAATGTCCATCTTTCAGCTGCTGTCCAAATCGGAGGAGTACTCGAACCCATTGGTGCAAGTCCAGTCATTGTAGAAGATAATTGTTTTGTTGGTGCTGGAGCTGTAATTGTAGAAGGTATCCAAGTACTTGCTGGAGCAGTCATTGCCCCAGGAGTCATCTTATCAAAAGGAACTCCCATTTATGATGCTGTTAACGAAAAACAAGTTACAGATGGAATCATTCCCGAAGGTGCTGTTGTCGTCCCAGGAACAAGGCCAGTTAGCGCAAAACTAAATTGGGCTAAAGAGATGGGACTTTCATTAAACTGCGCAATTATTGTAAAGTATAGAGATGAAAAAACAGATGGCTCACTTCAGCTTGAGGAGTTTTTACGTTAATGATGAATGCAATAAATTCAAAAAAAGCTCAATCGATTATTGATCGTTTTGATGCTCCTTTTTTTTATTACGACCTTGATAAGCTTAAGGCTCACTTAGAGTATATGGCCAAAGGCCTAGATCCTGATATAAAACTTTGGTATGCCTGTAAAGCTAATCCTATGAGTGCTATTTTAAAAGTTCTAAGGAATTTGGGATTTGGCATCGATGTTGCCAGCTCAGGCGAGCTTCATCAAGTCCTTAATATAGGGGTTAACCCTGAACATATATTAGCAACGGGGCCTGGAAAGTCGAAAGCCTATCTCGAACAATTAGTTAACTCTGGAGTTAAAACAATCGTCTTAGAGAGTCTTAATCAAGTCTATTGGCTCAACGAGATTGCTCAAGAGAAACAACAAACTCTTGATTGTTTATTGCGGGTACAACTCGATTGGGATGAAGGTAAATCGGTCTTAGGTGGAGATGAAATCACTCCTTTTGGCATTAGTCCAAATGACTGGGAACATCTTGATCAATCCAAAACAAATAATTTAAATATCAAAGGTTTTCACGTCTTCCAATGGGGTAATATTCTTGATGTTCAAAAACTAGAACAAATTTGGCGTAAAACGGTTGAAGATATTCAAAAACTCTCACAAAAGATTTCAGTTCCCGTTGAAGTCTTAGACTTAGGTGGTGGACTTGGAATTCCTTATACTTTCGAACAAAAAGGTATTGATTTTCAAGATGTTCATAGTGTTCTCAAAAAAATAAAACAAGATTATCAACTTAACCAAATTTGGATGGAACTTGGTCGTTTTACCGTAGGTGAATGTGGATATTATTTTACAAAGATTGTCGACAAAAAGCAGGCAAGAGGCAGAGATATTTTAGTTTGTGATGGTGGAATTAATCATATTGCAAGAGTGGCCTTAGTTAACCAAACATTTCCGGCCAAAGCCTTTAAAGATTCTTCAGCAAAAACCAAAATCTATCACATTCATGGATCATTATGCACTGCTTTAGATTACTTAGGGGCCTTTGAATTTCCTGAAGATATTACAATCGGAGATTGGGTTGTCTTTCACAAAACAGGGGCTTATGGCTTTACCGAATCGATGCCTTTCTTTCTTTGTCATATGCTCCCAGGCGAAGTTGTCTCTTATAATGGAGACCTTATGATTCCAAGACCACCCAAAACATCATATGACTGGATGATTTAGGAGATTTATGAAATGGACAGAAAATATTTATCCTATTAAAGAGCTGGCCACTGGTGAGACCTTAAATCTTAAGACCTATACTCTATGCGGTGAAAAACCTGGCCCCCATATTCACATACAAGCATCTGTGCATGGAGCAGAACTGCAAGGTAATGCAGTTATTTTGCAACTTATGGAGTTACTTAACACAACGAAGATTTCAGGAAGTATTACTTTTATCCCCCTTGCTAATCCCTATGCAACAAACAATAAACATGGAACCTACACCTATGGCCGATACAATCCTGTTACTGGCCATAATTGGAACCGAAACTATATCGACATCATCAAAGAAACAAATTTTGATTTCAAAAAGTTTCTGACTAAGCACCAAGGTCAAAGTTGGGAAAAAATTAAAAAAGCATTTAAACAAGAATTAGAGAATCTTTTTGAAGAGTATATTCAAGGACTGATGAATAAAAAAACACTCTCAGAAAATAACAAGTTAAACCTTTTACTACAACAATTATCCGCTAAATCAGATGGTATTTTAGATTTGCACACTGGGCCTGTTGCAACTCGCTATCTTTATGCTGCCGAGTACGAAAAAGAGGTTGCTTATTTTCTCAAATTTAAACATATATTGCTTATCCCTAATGAGTTTGGAGGGGCAATGGACGAAGCTGCTTTTATGCCTTGGATTAACTTATTTAAAGCACTTGAAAAGGCTAAAATTGAGTGTCCCAAAGATATTGAGTCTTTTACCCTTGAATTTGGATCAGAAGAAACATTTTGCATGCAAAGTGCTTCCAAGGATGTAGAAAGTATTATTAATTATCTTAAATATAAAGGAGTTCTTGCTGGCACTCCGGACCAAATAGACTGCCATTATTGTTTATTAAAAGATTATAAAACAATTTATTCACCTAAAGGTGGGCTCGTCGATTATCATTTTGCGCCTGGAGATCGTTTTTTTAAAGGGGATAATCTAGCAAGTTTTTACAACCTTAAAAATATAGATCCTCTCGCCCCCATAAGCTCCTCTCGCTCTACTATTGTTGCCCAAGAAGATGGAATTATTATTAATCGCTGTCCTTCAAGTTCTGTTCATCAAGGAATGGAACTTTACCAGGTCATGACAAAACTCCACGAACATTCAGGAGTTCAATGATGCTTTCAAATAGACTCACTAAACTTAATCACTCGCCCAGTGCAATTATAGAAGGTTTTGTAAAATGTAAGGAAAACCCTTACTCCCGTGATAACACTAAAGGATATCTCAATTTTGGAATAGCTGAAAATCATCTCATGAATGATAAATTACTACCCAAAATAAATTATCCCTTAAAGCTTGATAATCATCATATTCAATACAATGACCTCCATGGACTAAAAGAAGTAAGACAGACAATTAAAAATTTTCTTGAAAACTTTTTAGCTCTAAAAGAGCTCAACAGTGAAAATATCGTTATCCAAACTGGGCTAAGTGCCGTTTGTGAATCTATGAGCTTTGCCTTTTTTGACAAAGGTGACAGAATCCTCATACCGACGCCATACTACACTGGTTTTAATCATGACTTCACAAAACGATTTGAATGTGAATTTGAGCAAGTCCATCTTCATCCAGATTCTAACTTTGCTCACAATATTAAAGCTTTTGAGGAGACTTATTTACAATCACCTCACAAAGATAAAATAAAAGCTGTTCTCATTACTCATCCTCATAATCCGACAGGAGAAGTTCTTCTTGAAGAATTTATGAATGATATAATCTCTTTTTGTAAAAAAAATCATCTGGCACTTATTTCAGATGAAATTTATGCTCTTTCAAATCATCAAGGCCAAAAACATATTTCTCTTTACCAAAAAGCTAAAGAAGCAGGCGTTGATGCTCATTTTTTATATGGCCTGGCCAAAGACTTTTCTCTTGCTGGACTTAAAGTTGGAATATACTATCATGAAGATCAAAAAATGGCCCAGGCGATGCAGAGTCTAAGTTATTTTCATCCTGTCTCAACACATACTCAATTATTAGTCCAAAACATTTTAGCTGATACTCACTTTTTAAAAGAGTATATCCCTTTAAATCAAAAGCGCTTAAAAGAGATTCCTTTAGTGCTTGAAACGCAACTTCCAATGTACAAGTTTATCCCTACCGATGCAGGACTCTTTATGCTATTAGATCTATCTGAGCAATGCAAAGATTTTGCTCAAGAAAAACAGCTATATGAAAAGTTTCTTAATTATATAAAAATTAATATGACTCCAGGAGAAGAATTAGGCCTTAAAGTTCCAGGTTTCTTCCGAGTCTGCTTTGCTCGTCCTAAAGAGGAAATTTTAGAATTTATTGTACGAATGAAACTTTTTTATGAAAATGAACTCAGCTGAAAAAGAAGTCCATGATTGGCTTTTCAAAACAGTTATCGGATTAAACTTGTGCCCATTTGCCAAAAAGCCATACAATGAAGGCCAGATAAGAATAAAATCAACAAATAAAAAAAACAAAAAAGAGCAAATAGATTTTTTTCTAGATGAGCTTAATACTTTACAACAGAGTCAAAATCTTACAACAAGTTTAGTCATTTTTGAAAATGCGACAAAAGACTTTTTCAAATTTTATGAGTTTGAACAAAACCTATCTGATATGCTCTATGAGCTTTCTCTAGAAGAGACATTTCAACTGGTCTCTTTTCATCCTAAATTTATTTTTGAACAAGAAGATAAAAACTCTCTTGCCCATTATGTAAACCGCTCTCCTTTGCCTTTAATTCATATACTTCGAAGCAAGGATATAGCGCTAGCGCTTGAGGAAAGCAAAGACGCCGAAGCGCTTAGTTTTAGGAATCAAAAAAAAATAGAAAACTTGTCTGCTCAAGAACTTCGTTATTACTTTCCATTTCTTAAGGATATAAAATAAGTTATAATCTTTGTATGAACTATACTAATGAATTCCTTTTTGATATGCCTAAGACTGACCTTCATTTACATCTGGATGGGAGTCTGCGTTTAAACTCATTAATAGAAATGGCAAAAAAAACAAAAACTAAAATCCCATCAGAAACACAAGAGGGATTAAAAAGTCTTGTTTTTAAGCCTCATTATAATAATCTAGGCGAATACTTAAATGGCTTCCAATATACATGTAGTGTTTTAAGAGATTTAGAAAACATAGAAAGAGCTTCATATGAGCTTGCAATTGATAATCAAAAAGAAAACGTTAATTATATTGAAGTTAGGTTTGCTCCACAACTCTTAATAGACCATCAAAAGGGTCTTAGTTTTGAAAATATTCTTATTGCTGTCAATAAAGGTTTAAATAGGGCCAAACAAGAGTATAATCAATCTGCTCTTGTCAAAGAACAAGGGCGACCCGAATTTCACTATGGTATCATAAACTGTGCCATGAGGATGTTTGGGCCTAAAGGATTTTCTCCCTACTATACGACACTTTATGAAGTTATGAATCACTCAAAGCAAATGGATGTCATAAGTCTTGCTTCGATGGAAATGGTCCGAGCAAGTGTAAAACTTAGAGATGAAAAGGGAATACCAATAGTTGGAATTGATTTGGCTGGCCAAGAAGAAGGTTATCCTGCCGGAAAGTTTAAAGAAACCTACGCCTATGCTCACAAGCACTTTCTTAACAAAACAGTTCATGCAGGAGAAGCTTATGGAGCAGAAAGTATTTTTGAAGCTATAACAGAGTGTTATGCAGACAGAATTGGCCACGGCTATTCATTATTTATGCCTGAAAGGATCTTAGACCCCACAATAAAAAATAAAACAAAATATATACAAAATCTTGCCTCCTTTATTGCAGACAAAAGAACGGTTATCGAAGTTTGCTTAACAAGTAATCTCCAAACAAATCCTCAAATAAAAAACTTACAGCAACACAAGTTTAAAGACATGATTGCTAACAGAATGGCCACTTCAATTTGTACTGATAATAGATTAATCTCAAATACAACTGTCACAAATGAATACAAGCTTGCAGTTAATCATTTCAATCTCCCTCTTAAGAGACTGAAAGACATTGTCGCATATGGTTTCAAAAAAAGTTTTCATTCAGGAACTTATGTTGAAAAAAGACGCTATGCAAAGCAAAACATGATCTATTTTGATAAAGTAGCTAAAAAACATGGTTTAATTAAATAAAGATGAAAAGCTCTATCTATTCAGTCACAACAGATGAACTTAATAAACTTTACACTAGTCTGGGGCATAAGAGAAATGACAAAAATATTTCAGAAGTTTTAAATCTCATCTATCGTTACCCTTGGAAAGAATTTAGTTTTGGTACACATATTCCGAAACTTTTTATCAAAAAACTTAAACAAGAATACTCATGGGACAAACCTAAAGTTCGTAAAGCCTTGACTGCAGCTGATAAAACAACAAAGTTTCTTATCGAATACTCACCAAATAAGATTGTAGAAGCTGTCCTAATTCCCTTTAGAAAATCTTTTTCCTTATGTGTCTCAAGTCAAGTTGGCTGCGCTATGAATTGTAGCTTTTGCCATACAGCAACTCAAGGTCTAACAGGAAATTTAAGAGCTGAAGAAATTATTCAACAATATATATTAGCAAAGGAGTTTGCCAAAGAAGACTCAAGACCTATAAGAAACTTAGTTTTTATGGGACAAGGAGAGCCTTTGCATAATTTTGAAAATATTAAAAAAAGTCTTAGTATTCTTACTGACACTAATGGGATATCCCTTTCAGCACAAAAGATAACTCTTTCTACTAGTGGATATCTACCAGGACTTAAACGTTTCCATGAACTTAAAGGAATTAACTTGGCACTTTCTTTACACTCAGTCGATATGAATATTCGGAGTCAACTTATCCCTCTTAATAAAAGATATCCTCTCACAATCATTCAAGAGGCCATCAATCATATCCCCTTAAGACCTAAACAATACGTTGAATATGAATATCTTTTAATAAATAAACTTAACGACTCGATACAAGATGCTCAAAACTTAGCTCAATATCTCAAAGACAAAAAAGCAATTGTAAATTTAATTCCCTACAATGAATTTCCTGGAACTCCCTATAAAAAACCTTCTTTAGAGGTCATCAAGACCTTTGCTGATATTTTAATAAATAATAAAATAAGAACAATGATTCGAACAACTAAAGGTGATGATATTTTAGCTGCTTGTGGGCAACTCAAATCACAAGGCTAAATAACTTTGAATTTTTTGGGCCTCTTCTTTAATACTTTGTCCTTCCCACAAATACGTTTGATACTTTGTCTCATCAAAGGTGGTAAGTAAGTTTCTTAAGTTCTCTTCTAAGATATCTTGAAAAACTGCACTAACTTGAAATGAATCACCTGGCTTTGACTCAAAGTCTTGCTCTAAATAATCTTTTAATTTCTTTTGGTGAGTCTTTAATAAAGAAATAACCACATCAAAATCATGTTCATAATACATATGATAATACATTTGCGCTAAAATAGATGCTGTCTCATAAGAGCTCATACTATTTGATTTGATAAAGTCCTCATAACTTAAGGCTTCTTGAATCCTTTTATTATTCATCTGTAATTTTTTTTTAGCAAGAATTGCTAAAGCGGACCCCAAAGGGGAAAAATAATCAGAATGAATGGCAATCAGATTAGTAAAAGACTTTTTATTTTGAGATTTTGCCATAGATTGGCCAAGAAAAGTTTGAGTGACATACAAAAAATTAGAAGAAGATCTCGAAAAATCAATTAAATCATCAAGATATTTTTGATCATCTACACCTGAATAATTACCTAAACATAACCGACAAGCAACTTCATCTCCAGTATTCTCACCAAAGGGAAAACAACATTGCTCGCAAGCATAAGCAAATTCATTATCATGTCCATGGACATACCCTAAATTATGAAATTGCTCGTGAAACAAACTTCTTTGCAAATCATTTTTTTCTCTTGCATTCATTTGAGTCATTTTTTTTATCCTAAAAGGATTTAACTTAATAAAAGGATGATCAATCCCACTAGCTTTGTGTCTTTGACTCGAACGAGTTGAACCAATAGCCGCCGCATCACTCCAATCAATGGAGTAGTCATCACAAGAAATTTTCACAGAATTATTCTGTAAAAGCTCTTGATATAGAAAAACATTAAAAGCTGCTTTAGATTTAAACCGCTGCTGCCCCGAATTTTTATCTAGATCAACCAAGCACTGCATTCCAGTTTTCATAGTTTCAAATAAAAATCGGTTAAAATCATAAAAACCAAAACTTCTTAAACACTCTTTATCAATATTGTAGCCATAATTCGTCTGATAAAAACTATCACCCCGCCCATCCATTACAAAATAAGTGTCCTCAATATCAAGGGCAAGAACATCAAGCTCAGTCATCAAGTCAGTTTCCAATACGTTTAAACACTGTTTCTGAACAAATGAATAAAATCCTACCTGTTTTGTTCCCTCGTCTAAGTTAAAAGATTCTACTCTCATTTGGTTTTCATTATCTTGATAAAAATTAAAAAAGACCTCTATCCGCTGGTCAAAATTATTATCATAAGAAACTTTTTTAAATAAGCTGGCCGACTCTACATACTCTTCCCAATAATCAAAGATCTGATCGCCATTTCGATCCCATTTACGATCTAAGATTAAATTTTTTTTATATTTTGTCATATAGTCAACACGAGCTTTAGTTTTAAGCCCATAATAAGAAGTTATAATATTATTATTCTTTGTTTGCTTAATGAGTTTATTTTTTAATTGATAATCAGAGTCTATATTTTGCACCAGCTCATTGGCATAGATATTATATGGATAAAAAAGAAAAAATAAAATTAGTCGATACATAATAATCTTATCGGCTAAACTCTTTAATTTATTAATTTTTTACCTTCTGAGGGATTACTTGATTTTTTTTATCAGAACGTAGGGTTGAAGAATAATAAAATCAAAGTTTTTAGCAAATTTGTTCTTTTCATAATCTTGAACTTCTTTATCTGTCGGTCGTCTAAGTTGTTGATTATCAAGCCATATTTTGACAAAATTTACTTTATCTTGAGCAATCGCGACCGCCACATCCAGCAATAATAAATCTTCTAAGACAAGATAAACAGCATGATTTTGATGATGGACTCTAAGCATATCCCAATCGGCCTGGTCTACTTCATTTGCTAATTTTTGTTTTAAGTCTTCCACGATAAGCCTAACCTTTTTTATTTTTTAAAGATAAATAATGTATCAAAAAATTAAAAATTAAAAACAATCCCATATAGAGATGCAAATCTCTTAAAAACCCAGAAAGTTTTTCGTCACTTAAGTAGAATAGAAGCACTCCTGAAGTCGCTAAAAATAATGTGATGTAAAAAATCATATGACCAGAATAAAAACGATCTCTTTTTTTCTTCTTAAGTCCTAAAAAAATATGTTGGTTAAAGATTTTACCTACTAGAAAAATAAAAACAAAGTTAGCTGAATTATGTAAAAGTTTGAACTCATCTAACCATGGATTTGAACGCAACCCATATTCCGTTTCTATAAAAAAAAAGTTATCTAAAAAATATATTCCTAATCCGGAAATGGCCATAATGCAAAAGCAACTATAAATATACATTTTATCATTTTTTTTCATTTAATAGATAAGGCTTGCTTTATAAGCTTTAAAGTAGACTGTCTGGTTAAGGTCGCTCCTGACAATGCATCAACGCCATAAAGAGAGTCTTTATCTTTGCCGTAAATCCTTTTCATCCAAACTGATGGTGCTTGATATTTTTTTGGTTCATGAAACTCTAAAATCTCAAGTCCTTTTAATTTATGTTGGTCAACCCATATAAGAAGAGTTTGGTAATGAGTTCGAATCTTATCATTTAATATATAAGCAACAGACTCTTTATCATCACAAAAAACTTTTATTTTTCTTAATGTGTGTGAATTAAGCTTTGACCCCAGTTTCCCTTCAAGTAGGCTTTTTTCTTTATCTGTTAAAAATTTATAATCTTTTTGATAATGACAATGATTTTTTTCAAATAAATGCAAATTAGGGGATGTAAATCCCCTAATGCTAAAACTCAAAAGTATTAAAAAACAAAAAATATTCTTTAAAAAAATCATTTAAAAATTCCAACCAACTCCCAAGTTCCAAGAATCTCTACCCGTTTTTGCTTCATTTGTTGTTTTAGTATAATCCGCTTTCAAACTTATATTTTCCAACGGTTTAAGAACAACACCAAAAGTTTGATGAACTTGATCTTGGCTTTCTTGCTCTGTTATACTACTTTCAACCTCAGCATGAGTATTGAGAACTTCATACCTAAAAAATGGAATTACTTTCCACTCTGATTGACCATAAAGGATTGGGCAGGAACCTTTGTGGCAAAAGTTGCCAGCGCAGACACAAGTTCTCCAAAGGTATCGACTATTTGATCTAAAGTTAACTCGGTCCATAGGGCACGAGTATATAAAGCACCAAATTGTCCTTTATAATGAATATCATAGACATTATGAGCAACATCAGAACTTGTGTTATTTAATTTTCCTGCATAGATTGACGCACCGAACTCTATATTTTCACGTATTTTATAATCAACACGCCCCACAAATGCCCCCTTGTGAGCATTGGCCTTAGCTGCTTTTTGACGTCCATTTCTAATTCCCTCTGCATTAACGTCTTTTGAACCATCAGTAGCAACTAAGCCATTAACGTAATAAAAATAATATTCAAATTTTTCTATATTTCCGTAAACTCCAACACCATTTTCTCGCCACGTTGTAGGCAAAATTCTTGTTTCGACCTGGGTTCTTTGAGTTCCCAAGAATGTTGTTGGCTCATGATACAGATTTAAATGCCCCATCGGAATTAATAATGTTCCCACTCGGTAATAAAGACTATCACTATGCATATATTCTAGGTATGCTTGCTCCATATAGATTTCTTTAGCATGCTCTACCTCTATTTCAGAAACAAGCTTCCACTTAGGTGAAAATTCATACCCCACATAGAGAATGAATCTTTTGTTATCGAATTCTGGCTCACCACCAACAGTATCCTTCTGCCCTGCTTCAGACTTTTTATAAACAATCTCACCATAGCCACCTATAGAAAGATTTGATGACAAGCCTTGAGTCTTTAAGGACTCAACTTGATCTGCCAATGCATTAATTTTTTCATTTAACTGCTCATTCGTTTGAGCTAAAACTTGTAAACTTACTATTAAGCCAAAAATGGCCAATCCTTTTTTGAACATAATGCCCCCTGTTTGATATACCAAACTTTTATAAACAACTTCATACATCACGTCAAATATTTATTTTATTGTTTTTCTTTGCTCTTTTTTTAATGTTTAGTAAGTTAGTAAAATGGAACCATTCAAACAAAAACTTGATGCTTACGCGCTCAAAAAAATAGCACAAGAAATCAAAGCTGTGGCACCAAGCTTTGATGCCAAAAATTTTTTAAAAAATACAATCTCACCTATTGAGGACTTGGAATTAAAAGAGAGGGTTCAACTTATTGCGACACAAATACATCAAAACCTTCCTTTAAACTTTCCCCAAGCCGCACAAATATTACAAAAAACTCTCGCCGATAAAGATAATGACTTATCAGATCAATGGGAATCTTCTTCTAAAGAAAAATTAAATGGGTTTTTAGTTTGGCCATTAACACAATTTATCGAAAACTATGGCCTAGACTTCTTTGAAGAATCAATGCAAGCATTGTATGAAATGACTCAAAGGTTTACTGCAGAATTTGCTCTTCGTTCATTCTTAGATAAACATTATCATAAAACTTACAAACGTTTACAAAAATGGAAAAAAGATCCATCACATCATGTTCGTAGACTTGTAAGTGAGTCAACAAGGCCCAAACTTCCTTGGGCAAAAAAAGTTGATCACCTCCTAAATAATCTTAATAAAAATATTGATTTACTTCTTTCCTTAAAAAATGACCCAAGTCTTTATGTAAGGAGAAGTGTGGCCAATCATTTAAATGATATTTCCTATCTCGATGAAAAGTTATTCATTAAAACTTTAAGCACTTTTGGACATTCAAAAAATGAACAATGGATAAAACGTCATGCTTCGCGAACATTACTAAAAAAAGGAAATCCCCAAATATTTAAAATGCATGGTTATGACCCGACAGCAAAATTGGAATTAAAAGCGAATCTCTCCCCAAAAAATCTTTATGAAGGGGAAAAAATAAAACTCAAACTCCAAATAAAAAATCTAGAAAAGAATGAAAAAAAAATTCTAATTGACTATGTTATTTACTATCTAAAAAAAAATGGAAATTATTCGCCTAAAACTTTTAGAGTAAAAGACACCTTTATAAAGGAAAGTATTCAACTAGAAAAAGTCATTCATCTTAAAAAAGTAACAACAAGAAAGCATTATTCAGGGAAGCATTATTTAGAAATTAAAATGAATGGTAAGTCCCATAAAAAGCTTCATTTCTTTTTAAAACATTCTTAGAACTTTTTCTTTAAACTCTGGAAAAACTTGTTTAATATTTCCTTTATTGTAAATGGACTCAAGATAGGCCATTATTTTGGAAGCTTTAGTCATATCAAAAGACATTTTAAATAAACATACAATAAAACTATGAGTTAACAAAAAGACTCCACTTAATAAATCTATTTCCATTGCAGTACTTTTCTGAGGATAAGACTCTTCTCCTCTAGCACCATGGTGTCGTGAAATAATATTCAAAACGTCAGAGTCTAACCTTTCACAGTCTTTTAAAGCATGTAACACTCGATCAACATGCTGAATGACATCTTGACGAGTAACATAAGGGAGTTCCAAGATCTTTGCCTTTGGTAATCCCTCAAAAATAGCATTTTCCGCTTCCTGATAGCCTAAATCATGAATAATTGAAGCTAACACAAGCTTATCAATATGATCCTTAGTAAACCAACTTATATTAGAAAGAATTTCTACAGCTAATAATGATGTAAGATAACTATGAGCGTATAAAAAACTTCCTTTACAGTCTTCAAAGCTCATAATCATATTTTTAATCTTTTCCTCTGGATGTGCATGAAAACTTTTTATACTTTCCTCAACAGCGAGAATAGCTTTATCTGAAATCCCACAACTTCTGGCCAGATCATGTAAAAACTCTATACTCTCCAATTTCTCAGCACTAAAAGGAGATGTTACTTCTCGCTCTAAATCATCTTCACCATAAAGAAAATATCCAAAAAGGTAATAGTCTTCTTTTTTGACCCAAAGATACTCTGATTTCTTCAAAAAATGATCTTTTGTTTCAAGATCAAAAATATCAGAATTATACAAACATTTTAAAAATTTTTTTTCGTTGATTTTAAAATATAAATCACAAGGTGAAGATTTATTTAAAGAAATATTATTAATATTCACACACAAAAAATCTTCATGTGTTTCTAATGAATTAACTTGATCATAAATAATAGCACTTAAACCTGTCACTATTTTTGATTGGCTAATATAAGCTTCATGAGGATAGTCTTCAAAATCATTTAGAATTTGATTAATAACGATAACAAGGTGTTGTTCACTTTGATCTTTAATATGCTTTTGAAACTTATCTATTTGCGCATCAATAACATAAATACAATCATCAACATTCCGAGGAACTTCATCTAACTTATTACATACAACATGCTTTAAAGAATTTTGCCCAAAACGACTCAAGATCTGACGCGCTTGATTAAGCAAGTTAAAATCTTGCATATAATAAAATACAGTGACAACCTTTTGTTTCAAAATATTCCCTATTAAATGATTTATATCATTATAGTATAAAAAATGAATTTGCACATTTACATTTTCTATCAAAGAAAAAATCATACAAGAGTAAATTGATCCATCTCATAAAAAAAATATTTTGCTCTCGCTTTTTATAAAATTACTCTTTAAAATAAACCTTATGAACTCATTGATAAAAGGAGCACTTATGGTCCTTGCTCTTGTCCCTATTTTTATTGTTTCTTTCTTCTTTTATAAAGCTGAACAAAGTAAAAAAATGAGTCCCCCATCTACGTTGAAAAATCATCAGCTCGCTAAATGTGGGCAAAAGCCCAACTGTGTTTCTAGCTTTCAACACAAGACTGATAAAGAGCATTATATAGCTCCTATGAAGTTTAATATTAACCCGATTGAAAAAGTCGATGTTTTTTTAAAAAAATCTTGCCAATTAGTTTCTTCAACTGAAACTTACAAACACTATGAATGTCAATCAAGCTTCTTTGGTTTTACTGATGATGTAGAGATTTTTTTCAAAGACAATAAGCTTCACTTTCGGTCGGCATCTCGAGTCGGTCATTCAGACCTTGGGGCCAATAGGAAAAGAATCAATCAACTCAAACAACATTTAATCAAATGAATCAACTCAATTAGATGTAAATGATTTCAAACTTGAATTAAGTTGTTCTCTTCTATGCTACCGTAGTCTCTCGGTTAAAAATCTTTTAAAAACTCTTCAAGCCCATTCTCTTTTAATTTTTCCTTAGGAATAAATTTTAACGCCGCAGAATTGATACAATATCTTAAGCCAGTTGGTTTTGGTCCATCAGTAAAAACATGTCCAAGATGTGAGTCTGCTTTACGAGAGCGAACTTCTACCCTCTCAGTAAATAGTTTTATATCTTGCACTTCTATAATATTGTGAGCGACTAACGGTCGATAAAATGAAGGCCAACCTGTACCAGATTTAAATTTATGTTTGGAGCTAAATAAAGGCTCCCCTGAAACGATATCAACATAAATACCCTCTTTTTTATTTTCCCAGTAAGTATTTTCAAAGGCGGGTTCAGTTGCTTCTAACTGAGTTACTTTATATTGTAATTTGCTCAATTTTTCTTTAAGTTCTTTTTGTGAAGGCTTATTATAGCTAGTCCAGCTAAAGCGATCTCCTTGTTTCCAATGTTTTTCAATCAAATCATCTCGCCCCGACTTTTTTCGATAATATTTATACTTAGTTTTAGTCAGAAGTGATTTTTTATAATAATCTTGATGATATTCTTCTGCCGGATAAAAAGTTGTATATTCAATAATTGGTGTCACAACGGCTTTAAATTTTCCCGTCTTCTTAAGTAGTTCTTTGGATGTTTTTGCCAGAACTTCTTGTTTTTTAGAATGAGTAAAGATAGCCGCTGTATATTGGAATCCTCTATCGACAAATTGCCCTTTATTGTCTGTCGGATCAATATTCATCCAAAACACTTCTAATAATCTTTTATAACTGACAAGGTCCGAGTTAAATTTAACCTGCACCGCCTCTCTGTATTCAGTTTTACCGGACGACACCTCTTTATAGGTAGGATTTTTTTTCTTTCCCCCAGCATAACCAGAAACAACACTCTCCACCCCAACTAAAGCTTCATAGGGAGGTTCCATACACCAAAAACATCCACCAGCAAAAGTGGCCACCTGTGTCTTCCCATAGGTATTGAAAGCAACCAAACAAAACAAATAAAGAATAAACTTCATAGTCCCTCCTTATTTATGAGTGAAGAAAATACGCTTATTATTACATATTTTAAATTTTCTTAGAAAAAGACATTTTAAATAAAGTATATTGACTTTCTTTAGAATCTATTTCTAAAGTCCCCTCATGAAGTTTTACAACATCGTAAACAATCGATAAACCTAGCCCCGTTCCCTCTCCAACAGGTTTAGTCGTATAAAAAGGGTTTAAAATATCATGCTTAAGATCTTCTGGTATCCCTGTTCCGTTGTCTTTAATACTTAAATAAAAAAAATCACCATCATCATAAGTCCCAACCTCTAATAAAGGGGCTTCTTCTGATTTATAATCTTTTTTTGCCATAGCATAAAGAGCATTATCAACAATATTAATAATCATGCGTCCAAAGTCTTCATAATATAAGTTCACTTTCTCATTGGCCATAAAGTTATAATCCACCTTTATATTTACTGCATATTTTCGTCGTGTGGAGTCTATAACAAAGTTGATATTTTCTTTAATCAACTTATTCATATCACTTAAAACTAATTGAGACTTCGATCCTCTGGATTGAGCTAACATACTTTGAATAATGTTATCGGCCCTATTGACATTAGTATCTATAAGTTCAGAAACTGTTTTCAATCTCTTCGTTGAAGAATTAATTTTTTCGGTTAATTCTTGACACTTATTTTGGTTTGCCAAATCTTGGAAAATCGGAAGTTCATTTGTATAAAACTTACGAATGACATAGGTAGAGCTTTTAATAATATTGAGTGGGTTTTTAATTTCATGAGCAATTCCTGCAGATAAAGCCCCTAAAGATGCCAATTTTTCTTTAGCGACCATATGCTCTTGCGCCTTTTTAAGCTCTAATGACTTCGCTTGAAGTTTTTCTTCCAAAGTATCATTTAAATACAAATAAATCCTTCGATTAATAACAACGGGCAAGATAATTGAAGTTAAATAAGTTAAAAGAAGAGCAAATGAAAAGCCAAAAATAGAAAACTTTAAATTCTCTAATGGCCTTAAAAAAGGATAGTCTAAATAATGAATTCCCCATATTAGCACTGTTAATAAAAAAACATAATCCATCAATAGTTATTTTTTTAAATTTTCTTTTTTTTATGTTTTTAAAAGCAGTGAAGAGCACTAAAAACAAAGGAATAAGATAAGATAAACAAATAATAAAAGAAAGAAGCGTTAGATTTCTTACCCCCAAAGAGAAAAAAATAATTGAAGTTAAATAGCCAAGCACTAAGTATTTTAAAAGCTTAAATAAAGAACTATCTCCTTTATAATGCCTAGAAACTAGTTGAGTAAGAGCAATACCACTAAACCCAGCAAAGATACTAGAAAAAAAGACATGCTTAATACTAAAACTTCCAAGATAGCTATCTGTCATAAAGTTTAAACACATGCCTACTTATAAAAGTAAAACATAAAGATAATCGGTATTTTTGTTATAAACAAAATACAAACCTAGAGCAATAAGAATGTCTACAACTTGAACAGCACCGAGAATAAATGTTAAAAGATTCAGAGTTTCAGCCACAATATTTTCTCACTTTGAAATATATTATAACTGAAACTCCTTTATATCAGAAAGCTTTGATTATGAATTTTTAGAAGTCAGTAATTAACTCAACTAATTGAGAGTCATCAACAAAAGGATTTCTATTTCCTTGAATACCTTCAACCATGTTATTTCTATCAATTTCTTCTTGATCAACAGGATCAATTAAATTCCATTGTCTTAGAAAAAACTCTTCATGTTCTGAAATTCTTAAGTCATATCTAACTGCAAAGTAAAAGAGGGCCCTTGCAACATTCCCTTTGTGATTCTCTGGTGGTTCAAATCCGTCTTCACCAATTGAAGAAACATAACCTCTTTTAGAAAATGGACAATTTTTTAAACCAGATACATTTGATTTAAATTGAGTAAACTTATAATTTCCACGTGTTGAGTTTGTTCGCGAATCTGTTGGATAGAGGTGATGAAGATCTGCCTCCATAGTTCTATATTTTGAATTTCCTTTTCTTTCCCCAAATCGACTTCTAGGCCAAGTATGTTCAATATTGATTTTTGTATGACTTGGCATCGTATTAGGTCCTACTCTATGACGAAACTTAACTTGGCAATAAACATCTTGGACAAAGTAGCCATCTTGGTCTTGTCTTAAATGAATTTCTTGCATTAACATTTTTCTGGCCTTTGAATAGCTATGCCAAGGGTTATGATTATCCAATGTCATATCTTTGATTTCTTCACGAATTTCATCATACTGATAAACTCGCCCATAAGAACTAAAACTTAATAAAATACAAATTAGGGAAATTAATCCAAAAAATTTAAAGCTCATTCCATACCTCTCTTAAATTCCGTTTACAAATACTGTACTTTGCTTATTTCAAAAATTAAAGTAAAAATTATAGAAAAAATAAGTCTTTCTAATATTTTTTACTAAATCATTAAAAATTAATAGCGCAACACCGTGTCATCCACATAGAGAGACCATGCATCAATCCCCCCTACGATATTATAAACATTGGCAAAGCCTTCTGATTTAAGAAATATTGCCGCTGAGTCACTCCTAACACCGTGATGACAAAGACAGTAAATTTTTTTATTTTGATCTAGCTGAGTAAACTTTTGAGGAAGCTCATTTAATGGTATATGTATCCCTCCAAGGTTGACCAAATGAAATTCTTCATCGGTCCTGACATCAAGCAATACCCAATCATTAGACGAGTTCATAACTTTAGAAAAATCAATAACAGAAATTTGATCCACACTTGCACCTTTTGATTAAGCGACTAAAGTACTTATATATGTTTTATTCTATCTTATTTACCATTCTAACCTGCTTTAGTTTTTCTATTCAAGCAAAACTTCCTCTTTATGAATTAGGCTTAGCTGGAGGCGGAGGCTATATTTTCGATTATCCCGCTGCGAACCAAGGAAGGATGAGATACATAGCGATACCAACTGGAAAATACCGAGGGCAAATTTTTCGCAATGACCGCAAAGGAACTCGCGCTAGGTTTTTTAAAAATGAGTTTTTAGATATTGATCTTAGCTTTTCAGCTTCTTTTCCTGCAAACTCAGAAAATAATGATGCCAGAAAAGGAATGCAGGATTTAGATTGGCTCGGAGAGATAGGACCAAGGCTAAATATTGATGCCTTTCACTCAAAAAAATTTCGAATTGAAGTTGAGCTTCCCTTAAGATATGTCTTTTCAACTGACTTTAACTTCACTAAACAAAGAGGTTTTCGTTTTTACCCACAAATTGACTTAACAAAATATATTAATCATCGTTTTAAAATCAATTTAAGTTTCAAAATGAATTGGGCCACTGAGCAATTAACCGATTATTTTTATGAAGTTCCCCAAGCAGATGTCACACAATCCAGAAAACGCTTTAATGCAAAATCAGGTTATGTTGGAGGTGATATTTCAACATTTTTTTCTTATAACCAAGATGATATTTTCTATATCATTGGTATGGCCTATAGAAACTTTTCAAACTCTGCTAATCAAAATAGTCCGTTATTTAAATCAAAAGAAAACACAACTTTTTTTATTGCCTTTAATTATTTCTTTTTTAAATCAAAAAAAAAGACACAACACCATTAAACTTAAAGAGTTCCAAACAAACGATCACCAGCATCTCCTAAACCAGGTACAAGATAACCTTTATCATTTAGCTCTTCATGACTACTTAAAGTATAAATATCGACATCAGGATGAAAATGATGAACACGATCTATTCCATACTGACAGGTCAAAATCGTAAGCATTCTTATTTTTCCCACTTCATATTGTTTTAAACGGTCTAGAGAAGCAATTGCTGTATCTCCTGTGGCCAATAAAGGATCGACTAATAAAATTTCTTTTCCTTTAACATCATCTGGTAATTTAAAATAATATTCAACTGTATTATGAATGAATTTATCTCGGTATATACCGATATGCCCTGCTGAACAAAAAGGTAATAAAGTTAACATCGAATCAATCATTCCATTTCCTGCTCGCATAATTGAAACCACAACAGGAGCTTGTTTAATTTTTTTGACAACAGCTGAGGAAATAGGTGTTTCAATATGAGAATCACAAACTTCTAAATTTTTAGTCGCTTCAAAGGCTAAAAACTTAGTTAGCTCGGTAATGATTCTTCTAAATTCATCACTGCTTGTCTTTTTATCTCGCAAAAAAGCAAGTTTATGTTCAATAATGGGATGCTTAATCTCAAAAACATTTTTATTCATTCTCTTTTTCCTCTTTAAAATACTGTTCCATCTGATTTTAACTTTAAGGGAGAGCTTCCATCAGCTCTCTTTTCTTTAGCTATTTTACGGCCGGCCCACCATGTACCACCTTCTAAAACTTTAACCATCGGAAACTCAGCCGCTTTTTTATCAAGCTTGGCTTGAATAATTGTCCCCAAACGGTCTAAAAGCTGTATTGTTAAAGCACGCCACTCAATCACAAGCTCGCTACTTGGGAGGTGTTCTTGTTCAAGCAAATTTTTATCTTTTAAGTCAATCACTTTAAAGTCTAAAAACAGTCCTCCATTTCGATATTCTGCCAGGCCAGTAAGTTTTTCAGCCCCAGTAATGCTTAATCCTGCAGACTCCATGGGCCCAACAAGAGAATAAGTTAACCATTGACTCAATTTATGAAAACAAATAACAGAATCTTTTTGGATATCTTTATCTAAAGGTGGATAATGCCAGACGTCTCCTAAGTTAATATCTTCAACAAAAATTCGACCCGGCCATATAGGACCTAACCCAGCTAAAACTGCTTTTAAAATATCTTCAACTTCAAAAGAATGCCCTTGTTTTCCCATTAAATAATCTAAAATTCCACTTGGTCTGCCACCTGGAAAAATTTCAGTATTCTTTTGAATAACTTCACCTAATTTATTAAGTAGTTTGACTCTCCCCTCAATACCCACTAAAGGATTTTTCTCTGAAACTTGAAACCCTTGTCTTAAATTATCTGTCGTGAAGTTTAATAAACCAACTGCATCGACCTCCCATTTATCTTGAGAAGAAAATTTTTTTTCTAAAAACATATGATAGCTTGCAACCGCCAATCCTTCGGAACGATTAAATCGCTTATTCTCTTCTTCATAAGACCATTTCCCCCCTGCTCCTGCATCTAAAAGAACAGAGACAACAACAAGATCAAGCTTTATACGTGCTTGTTCTTTTTTATCAAAATCCTGCAATAAATGATTAAGCTCGCCTAAACGATCAATTCCCCCTACTTGAAAATGATTCCATCGTGAATGAAAAGGGATTTCCAAAGTTGGATAATTCTCTTTTATGACTTCTAAAACATAATCTGCACAATCTGCGACTTTTTCTTCATTTAAACTAAAATGAGTTTTTCCATTTTTAGCAAGCTCATATATTTTAGACGTTGACTGCCTAACAGCTTGTGCTGATAATAAATAATCAACATCATCTATTTTTATCTTATTCATCTAACTTTCTTCCTTGAACCTTTTCTAAAGATTGTTCGTCCTTAACATCTCCTGCAGTATAATAACCAGCAGCTTTTTTAGCTTCAATCTCAACTTGAGCATCAGCAGGGACCAGTTCATCGGGAATAGATAATCTTTTAACGACCTCAATTCCAGAATTTACAATAGCATCATATTTCATATTGCTCATTGAATGAAGATTATGAATTTTTTTAACCCCTAAGTAATGTAAAACATCAGGCATAAACTCCTGAAAACGCGCATCTTGGACTCCTGCAACACACTCTGTTCTATAAAAATAATTTTTAGCTGAGTCACCACCTTCTTGTCTTTTACGTGCATTATAGACTAAAAACTTTGTGACTTCACCTAACGCACGTCCTTCTTTTCTAAAATAAACAATAAGCCCAACCCCACCTTTTTGAGCAGTTCTCGCTGCATCCTCTATCCCCCATGTTAAATAAGGACGGCAAGTACAAATATCAGAGCCAAAAACATCCGAACCATTACATTCATCATGAACACGGCAAGTAAGTTCCACATCAGGGTTTTGTAAGTCATCTGGGTTTCCAAATATATAAGCTGTTGTACTACCAATTGGCGGCAGTAAAAGCTTTAAGTCAGGTCTCGTTACCAACTCTGGAAACATTCCTCCTGTTTCCTGAAAAAGAACATTTCTTAAATCCCCCTCATCAACACCAAGTCTTTGAGCTATACCTGGTAAATACCAAACGGGTTCAATGGCCACTTTCGTACATTTTACAGAACCATCTTCTTTGACAATCTTTCCATCAGCTTTAAGTCGTTTTTTTTCAATGGCTTCTTTTACTTCAGGAATATGTAAATGAGCTTGGGTGACCGCTACAGAAGGCTTAACATTATAGCCTTCATCTAAAAATTTTTTAAAGTGAATATTAATGTCTGCCCCAAAAGGATCAATTGTCACAATTTTATTTTCTTCAAACCAAGAAGGATTTGCTTTGAAATGATATGTACCTTCAGTATTGGTTAACTCTGGCCTATGCTCACGAGGAAAATGCCCAGATGCAATGGATAACGCTCTGTAAACAGTATATGAACCTGAATGAGACCCTATCGCATTTCTATTTTCTTTTTCTGAAATAGTTGCAATAACCGGCCCTCTTTCATCAGGGTTTTCATTTGCCCAATTAATCTTAGGAACTTGTTTAAAAATCTGCTTAGCATGAGAAGTTAAAACAATATGTGAAGTTCTCTTAAATGTTTTATCTTTTAAATCCATAAACTTTCTCGCTTTATTAACTCATCCAATTGGCATCGGACTGTAATTCCCATTTTGTTGTTATTTTTTTTACATCACTCCAAAAGTCTAAAGAATGAACCCCTGTGATATCACCGTGGCCAAACTTAGAGACATCGACTCCTCCAAAGCTAAATGGCTCTCTGGGAACAGGAACCCCAATATTCACTCCGAACATACCACATTTAGTATTTGAAGCGACATATTCTGCCATAGGGCCTGAGCTGGTAAAGACACTTGCAGCATTTCCATATTCACTAGAGTTTTGAACTTCTATAGCTTCAGAAATATTTTGACACCTAATGATTGAAAGTATTGGCCCAAAGAGCTCCATTTTAGCAGCTGTAGATCCTGGTTTTACATTATCTAAAATAACTGGGCCAAACCAATATCCTTCAGAGTTCTCTTGTGGAGCCGATAGTTTTCTGCCATCAAAAATGATTTTTGCACCTTCCTCTAACGCTTTTTCTATGGCTTCATGTAAAAAGTCTAATTGTTCTTGCGTAATAATTGCACCCATTGTTTGGCCAAGAACTTGAGAAGCAGCCCGCTCTTTTATCTTAGTAATATGTTTATCTACATCCCCTACCGCTAATAAAACAGAAGCGGCCATACATCTTTGTCCTGCACAACCAGTAAAAGAGTCTGAAATACCCGCACCTGTAACTTCAATATCTGCATCAGGAAGTAAGATGATATGATTTTTTGCCCCACCTAAACACAAAGCTCGTTTTGTTTTCTCCGTAGCGCGTTTATAAACAATCTGTGCCACTTTAGTCGAGCCAACAAAACTAATCGCTTTCACATCTGTATGATCCGCCAAGGCATTAACTGCTTCACTAGCACCTTGAACGACAGTCAAGATTCCAGCAGGTAGTCCAGCTTCATGAAAAGCATTAGCAATAAATTGACTAGTAATAGGAGTTTTTTCTGAGGGTTTCCAGATATAAGCATTACCTAAAACAATAGCAATAGGAATTGTCCACATAGGTACCATCGCCGGAAAATTAAAAGGTGTGATTGAAGCCACAACTCCCAAAGGCTTTCTGCGATATTCACAAAACACCCCTCTACTTACCTCCATTTTCCCACCTAAGTCAGAGTTTTGTAAGCTCAAAGCATACTCTAAGACTTCAACTCCTTTTCTAATTCCTGCAATAGCTTCAGATAAAGTTTTTCCACTTTCTAAAGCAACGACTTGAGCTATTTTCTGTTCATCACGTAAAAGAATATCACGAAAATTAAATAAAACTTGAGTCCTTGCTTTTAAAGGAGTTTGTTCCCACTCTTTTTGATTTATTTTTGCCGCTTCAACTGCTGAAGCAACATCTTGAGTCAAAGACAAATGAACCTCACCACAAGGTTTACCGGTATAAGGGCTAATGACATCAATATGCCCAGCACTGCCTCTTACCCACTTTCCTGCAACAAAATTTTCTACACAATAATCGGTCTTATTTGTCATCACATCATTCATAAAACACCTCAGCTATTATTAAAGGCTTATTCTAGCTTGATAAAATATCACTTGAGAAGTTGCACTGCGTATTTAGTCTAATAAATATCAAGTAGCTGATATTCTCGAATTTCCCCCTTAAGCTCAATTTCAAAAGAATCATTTTTTTCAAGATTAAGCACTGCATCTCCAAGAGGTGAAAAAACTGATATGACAAGCACCACTTCATCATCTAGCTTAAGCATCGTGCCCCCTGCTGTTGGTGCAATAAAGTATTTTTTCACCATATCATTAAATTTAATGGTTACTAAAGAACCTATTGAAGCTGAAGCCTGTTTACTCAGGGAGACTTCGGCCAGAATTTCTAACTCTTGTTCGAGCTCATGAATTCTTTGCCTCTGCCCATCTGCCAGATAATTTGCTTCAGTTGCTCGGGTATCATATTTTCCATCAGACTTTAAATCTCCTGCTTGAACAAGATTTTTAGTGGTCTCATAAGCCGTTTTTAGCTGATTCAATTCTTTTTGAACATTATCTTTTAATTGCTCCAAGATTCTTTGTTTTAACATTTCACTTCCTTTTATTACAATCCGTAAATTATATTGTATATTAGGTACTGATTACAACCAATTTAACACAAAGAGCTAATATGCCTATATTATGTAATTTACAAAATATGAATCTCGCTTTTGGAGAAAAAGTTATCTTTAAAGATGCGAAACTCACAATAAATCAAGGAGACCGAATTGGGTTGATTGGACTAAATGGACAAGGAAAATCAACTCTTTTTAATATCTTGGCACAAAAAGTAACTCCTGACATCTCTAAACCTCCTTTTATTTTTGATAGAAATAATGAGCTTTTTACTTTGTTTTATATTCCTCAAGAGCTAGATATAGAGACCTATCCTGAATTAGATATTGAAAACTTTTATCTTTCTTTTTATCCTCATCTTTACAAAATCCATAAAGAACTCTCCGTTATTCAAAAACAACTTCTAGAAAATTATGAAAGCGAAGAATTAATCCACAAACAACAAGAACTCTTAGAAATGTTTGAAGCCGCACATGGCTGGGAGCTTGAAAGTTCTTACTTAAATTATTTAAATCATTTTGACCTGCAAGAGCGTCAAACTCCTGTCCATAAACTGAGTGGAGGCGAACAAAAAAAAATAGCTTTAAGTATAGGTCTTTCCAGTAAAGCTAATCTCATTCTGTGGGATGAGCCAACAAACCACCTTGATGTAGAAACAATCGAGAAGTTTGAGGATGAATTATCTAATTCTCAGGCAACATACATGATCATTAGTCACGACAGATATCTTCTTAATCATGTCACTAATAAAATTATTCATATTGAGCGAGGAAGTATAAATAGTTTTGAAGGAACTTATTTGGAATATCTTGAATATCTTGAAGAAAGAGAAAAAGAACTCGCTAAAAATCTCGATAAACTTGAAAATCAACATCGTCGAGAACTAGCTTGGATGCGTCAAGGTATTAAGGCCAGAGGAACGAGATCCAAAAAAAGAGTCGAAGGTTTTCATAATATAAAGTCTGATATTCAAAAACTAAAAGAGCGCTCTCGTAAAGTTGTGAATCTCAATCTCGCCCACTCTGGAAGAAAATCAAAACAATTAATTCAAATTAAAGAAGGCGAATTTTATTATCAAGATGAAAAAATATTTGAAAACCTTAACCTTGGAGTCTATCGAGGTGATAAGATAGCCCTTATTGGACCTAATGGTGCGGGGAAAACAACTCTTATCAGTCTTCTCAGTCAAAAGCTTCCACTAAAGGGTGGCTCCATAAAATCATTAGAGGGGTTAAAAGTGCATATCTTTGATCAAAAAAGAGATGCTCTTGATTTAGAAAAAACTCCCTTTTCACTCATCGGAGATGGACAAGACTTTGTTCACCTTCCAAACGGCTCTAAAAAACATGTCATTTCTTATTTAGAGGATTATTTATTTGCAAAAGAACAAGTTCATCGTCCTATTTATACCCTTTCGGGAGGTGAAAAAAACCGGCTTCAACTGGCACTTTTTATGAAAAATGACGCTGATCTTTGGGTGTTTGATGAGCCAACCAACGACCTAGATATTGAAACAATTGAGTTACTAGAAAAAGAAATTGCAAATTACAATGCTGCTGTTATTATCATCGGCCATGACAGGGCCTTTCTTGACAATACTTGTAATACAACATGGCTGGTTCACGATCATAATATTGAAATTTTTGAGGGAGGTTATTCTCAGGTAGCACCATATCTCCATGCTCTAGAACTAGAAAAAAAGCTCCCGCAAGTTGAAAATGACAAATCAAATCATCCACCAAAAAGCTCATCTATTTCTTCGCCAACAGGCCCAACAAATAAAGAAAAAATACGCTGGGAAACTGTTGAGTCTGATATTTTAAATACAGAGACAACAATTGAACAAATAAAACAAAAAATGACTGAAATGGATTTTACGAAACAAGATCCACAAAAGCTTACTCAATTTAATGATTTACAACAACAACTTGATCAGGCTGAGACAACATTAACTAAACTCTACACAGAATGGGAAAGGCTTTCTGAAAAAATGGATTAAATACGGTAGACTCCCCTAAGAGAAAGAACTCGAGTTTGCTCTTTAGCCTTTCTATAAATAGAGAGATTGATGGTTAATCTTGTTCCGTGTTTTTTCAAATGAGAAGGAAAGTTTAATTTTCCTATATTTAAATAGAATGTCTTTCCACGTTTTTCGATAAGGTCCTGATCAATAGGAAAAGATCCAATTGTTTGCCCTTGAGAATTTAGTGAAATAACAAAAGTGGTTTCCACTTTAAAGTTAGGAATAAAGCGTTCTTTCACTTCAAGTGTTAAGTCCTCGCCTTGAGCACGGAGTTTAGCAAGATAAAGATTTTTAACCTCAAGCTCATCGATAACATTAAACACTTCAAAATAAAATGTTTCCCCTCGCTTCTTAACTCTATAATCAATAATGGCCCCACGATAACTAATAACTCTCAGCTGACCATCTTTTACAGACAGGGCCAATTTCGTATCATGAAACTTTGTATATGAAGAGGAAGCCGACCAAACAACTTTAACCTGATACGTAATTCTATCTTTATAAATATAATACTGATCTCTAATTCGAGAGCGTGGATGAAATAATTTTTTTGCTCCCTGACGCGAACTCCAAATATTTTCCCCCAAACTAAGACCTTCACGCACTAATTCAGCCAAGGTGACAACACTTGTTGTATTCGCTTTTTCTAAGCTCTGATGATTTGGGATTAAAAAAAGTCGCCCATAGGTTCCATTTTTACCATAAACTCCATCTTCTCCAGACTCTCCATGTTCACCACCATGACAACCTGGCGCTCCTTCACCACCTCTTCCTGGAGCACCTCCTCGGCCACCACTTTGGTCTATTATTAACTTCGAAAGTTCACTTAAGTCATCATAATAAACTAAAGCATCCCGACCATTTTCTCCTGGTTCTCCATCATTTCCATCTTCTCCAGATCGGCCTTGCCTAGTTTGTCCATCTGAACAATCCGCTGGATAAGCATCAGCACCATCTCTGCCAGGAAAACCATTTCTGCCAGACAGATCATAAACACTTTCAAAGTCTGAGCTATAGATTTCAACCGGCCCAAAGCCGTATCCAACTCCCATAGGAAGAAAAAAATAAACAATAAAGATAAAATAGAAAAACTTCACTTTTCTCCTTAGTATATGGCCTTAGATGTATCTATAGCCTCAAATGAGTTTTGAAAAGAGTTTTTCCCATTCTTACAGGCTTTAAAAGAGACATGGGCCAATTTGTTCAATCTTACACGATGCAAGGTGCATTATATCAGTATCAAAATGGCAAAAAGTCCTTACAAAGCTCTCTATAAATTGGCATTGTCATTGCAAAGTAAAAAACAAAGAAAGAAGTACTTTATTTATATAATAATTTTGCTTTCTTTCTTAGGTCGCCTGGCCCCATTCAGGCGGCCGTTTTTATTGACCAAAAAGTATCTGATTTAAATCGAGTCGCTTCATTTTTGCCAAAGAATTTTTAATAAAATTTTTATTCTCTTTCTTATACCAAAAGAAAAACTTTCTCTGCTTAGTTTTTTCATCAAAACTAATGGCCGTTTTAACTTTTTTAAGTGTGTAAGGATGAAATCCTGAATAATAAATAACTGTAGCTACAGTCATTGGTGTTGGTGTAAAATCTTGAACTTGTTCTAATCGATAACCAAGCTCTTTTGTTTTAGCTGCTAAACTTGCCATATCTTGAGGCTCACATGCAGGATGAGAAGAAATAAAATAAGGTATAATTTCTTGCTTAAGACCTTTTCGGTAACAAATTTCATCAAACTTTTCCTTGAATGTATGAAAAAGTTCAAAAGATGGCTTACGCATAATATCAAGAACATGTTTTTCAGTATGCTCAGGTGCGACTTTTAGTCTCCCAGAAACATGATGAGTTACAAGTTGCTCTACATACTCTTCGTCATGCTTAGGATTTTTAGATCTCTTATTAAACATGAGATCATAGCGTAATCCAGAGCTGACAAAAGCTTTTTTTATTTTTGGATGCTGATTAACTTGCTTGTAAATTTCAATCATCTGCATAGGATTAGTGTCAAGATTTCCGCAAACAGAAGGATAAATACAACTAGGGGCACTACATCTATCACAAATCTTAGGATCAATGCCTTTCATTTGGTACATATTGGCCGAAGGACCTCCTAAGTCTGAAAGATACCCTTTAAAATCGGGAAGAGCAGTTATGGCCTCAACTTCTTTGAGAATAGATTTTTGCGAGCGTGAAGCAATCAATTTTCCTTGATGGGCAGAAATGGTACAAAAACTACACCCTCCAAAACAACCCCGATGCATATTCACAGAAAACTTAATCATATCATAAGCGGGAATTGCTCCTCGTTTTTTATACTTGGGATGAGGTAATCGAGTATAAGGTAAATCAAAGGAAGCGTCGACTTCTCGTTCTGTCATAACCTGATAGGGAGGATTGATAACAAGACGACTATTTCCTATTTTTTGCGAAAGTCGCTTTGCAAATTGTTTATTTGATTCTGTTTCAACGTATTTAAAATTTCGTGCAAATTTTAACTTATCTTTTAAACAGTCTTCATGGGAAGCCAACTCATAATCTTCCCATTTTTTATTTTTAGGAAGTTCTTTTCTCGCTTCCTGGATAAAAGCTGTTTGTTTAATTGTTTTTAAAGAATCAAATGGCACTCCCTTCTTTAAAAGAGTTAAAATATCTCTTAAAGGTTGCTCTCCCATTCCATAAATAAGCATATCTGCTTTTGAACTTGAAAGAATATTAGGCATAAGTTTATCTTGCCAATAATCATAATGTGTCACTCGCCTTAAAGAGGCTTCTATTCCACCTAAAACAACTGGTGTTTGAGGAAAAAGTTTTTTAAGAATTTTTGTATACTCAATAGCAGCGTAATCTGGACGAAAATTAGTCGCCCCTCCAGGCGTATAAGCATCAACAGAGCGCATACGCTTACTTGCAGTATACTTATTCACCATAGAGTCCATATTTCCGGCCGTAACTCCAAAGAAATATTTAGGTGTACCAAACTTTTTAAAATCTCTTAGATCATCCTGCCAATTTGGTTGGGCAATAAGAGCAACTCTGAGGCCATAAGACTCAATAATTCTCCCAATAACTGCACTACCAAAAGCTGGATGATCAATATAAGCATCTCCAGTGACTAAAACGATATCTAATTCTTCCCATCCACGCTTAAGCGCTTCTTTTTTGGTAAGGGGTAACCATGCGGAAATTGGTAGTTCATTGGAAAGATTTTTTTGCATAAGCTTTTTTACCATAGATCTGAAGCTTCTCCTTGAAACTCTAACATTTTTACATGGTTGCAGCCCAAATAACCCGACGTGTAAACCTTACACTTTGCACAATAAAGCTTTACTCCATCGCTCCTTTCATTTATAAACCGTCTACGATTTTAAAACCAAAGATGTTTTACAAACACTTTCAAACCACCAAAAGTGAGGAATATTATGAAGAAAAAATTATTTGCTTTGGCCACTTCTTTAATCGCACTCCAAAGCTATGCTGAACCAACTGACCCAATGGAAGGTTATTATCCAACAATTGTTTCAACTCAAGAAGCTCAAAAGCTTTTTGAAGGATTAAGAACTGAGGATACCAGTAGCAGTATTTGTTCAAATAGGGCCATGGTTTGGTCTTATGAAATGAAACAACAAGATAATATCGACTCAATGAAACTCTTTGTGTATTATTCAGATATCTATCGCCACGTTTTATATAACGATGGAAAGCATAGAGCGACAAATATTTTTGCCTATTGGTGGAGAAAAGCAACTAAAGATCTTATTTGGTATTATCATGTTGCTCCTTCGGTTATGACAGATGAAGGTATTTATACCTTAGACCCAGAATTTTTAGATAAGGCCGTTACTTCTCAAGAATGGTTAGATCACTTTACTGGTAAAGTAGAAAAGTATTTAGAAAATCCAAATAAAAGAAGAAAGCTTATCAGTCGCTTAAAAGAAAATATCCGCAATGATCACAAAAATAAAGACCTAGACCTTAGGGCCTTAAAACTCATTCAGCAATCAAGAAACTCTGATGGAAGCTACACTGTTAAGTGTGACCAAATCACACATATCATGGAAAGTGATTTTGATGCAGAAAAAGGTTCCATGAAATGGTGTCATTACCAATACTCTAATATGTACTACTGGACTCCGGGAAGTTTACGTCTATTGAATAATAATACGACGAATATATTGAGTCGAAGAACTTATTCAACAATAGGCGAAGAGTACGGAAGAGACCATATAAAAACGGACTTTATGCTTCATGCTGTAGAAAAATCTTACTCGCAAGCTTTTAGTATCTTTTTAGACTTGGATTAAGAAAATAAATCATCCATTTTGCTTGGAGGAAAGAAAATGATAATAAAAAATATTTTGACACTAGCAGTATTAGCAACATCGCTTAATACTGCTCTAGCAAAAACAAAAATATATCCTTTTGTTGCGATGGAAGTCGATGAAATCTATTCAGATGTTGAAAAAGTAACTGAAGATAAAAACTATATTAAGAACTTTTATGATATCATCGACCAAGGTCTTAACAAAAAAACAACTGATAGACAGCCATGGACAACTTCTTATTGGCCACTTGCTAAAGGAGTTATTGCTGATCCTTTTGAAAATGCCTCAGTCCCCTATTATTTAGATTTTACAAGAACATATATCTATCAATGGAAAGCAACAAAAAAGTCCTTTGATAAGCGCAAAAAAACGGTGCTTAAATACATAGATCAGTTAAGCAATGAAGAGTTAACTCAACTTGCTCCTTCGGAAAAATACGATCTTTTACTTGGAGACACTAGCTTTGACCTTACCAACAGACTTATGGATTATATGTATCGCTATGGTAAAAATAATTATTATTCTGAACTGGTAGATATAACAGCGGCTGCGGCTAATACGGCCGAATTGGCCACAAAGTATGTTGAATGGGGCTGGTATGACTCGATTGAGACCGCACTAAAAGTTGATACAGTTCTTAATCGAAGAATTGAATCTCAAAGGGCCTTAGCTTTACTCAAATCAGGACAAGAAACAGACCCTTTAAAGGCGATAGAAATTGTTCTCCCCCAAGCACTTGAAGAAGATAAAAACTATATTATTGATGAACCCTTAGTTCAAAATATCGCTTCTTGGGAAGGAATATGTAATGGTTGGTCAACAGCTGCTGGCCTTATCCCTAGACCTCGAAAAGCGATTAGTTTTGAACTTGGAAAAAGAAGTAATGGAACACCTATTAAACTCAAATTTTATCCTGATGATATAAAAGGGCTTGTTTCACTTTATTGGTTTAATTCTTTAATCCAAGGACCACTTACAACTGATCAAAATGGTGAGTATCAATCTGGAGGAACAATATTAGTAGGAAATCGCTGTAGTGCTAAGGCCAAAGAAGATGTTTATGGAAGACTCTATGATACAAAAGTAAACAAATATACTGGAAAACTAACACCTAGCTGCTCAGGTGTACATCCCGCAAAATGGCATTTAGCCTTGGCCAACCTTATTGGAAAACAAGGAAGAAGCTTTATTGTTGAAAGAAAAGTTGACTCTCCCGTTGATAACCATCCTATGTATGGATATTCATTTAAATACTTCAATCCTTACAGTGGAACTTTTCATGAAAGTGTAGAGCGCAATATTGAAGAAGTTCATAAAAGAGATCAATTTAAAAATAATAGACACCCAAAAACAAAATATATTGTAGGTGTTGAAACAACAATGAATTATCTTGAATACCTTAAACCCGTCAGAGAAGATTACAACAGTGAATCTGATGATGAGATCACTAACAAAACCATGATCTATGATCTTGAGTTAGATGAAGATTATAACATTATTGGCGGACAATGGAGATCGACTCATGTTGGAAAACCTCGTAATGAAAACCGCGTCGGCCCTAGAGACGGTAACAGAAAAGAGGATAGAAACCACAATCAACCTGACTTCTTTTGGGTTGTGACTAAAGACTGGAAAAAATCAGGGCTTTTTGACAACCAAGCTGGCTTAGAAGAATGGACTGATAAAACTCAAGCTCCGCCCAAGTCATGGCTAGCAGAAGCACACAAGTACCATGCCTTTGAATATTTAGAAAGTACTAAATATGGAAATGCTAAAGAGTGTAAAGTTAAAAATAAAATTACTGGAGAAAAAAGGACAGTATGGTGTGAGTTAGCCCGAAATAGACCTCAACCTCTAGCAAATATTGTTAATATCCTAGTTGAGCTATCTTCAGGTGTTAAATTTAAGAACTTTTAAGTTACATAATAAAAAAATTAAATACTTAATAAGAATAAAGGAGAAAAATGAAAAAGTTAGTATATATCATGTTTAGCATAATGAGCCTTCAGCTCACTTTTGCCAATACGCAAATGAAAGAGCTTACACAACCTGGAAACCAATCGAAGTTTCAGATTCTTAAAGACGCATTTAATTCAGCAAACTTTCCTGCAACAATTAATGATTTTGAAGATTTTAAAGAAAAAGAGTCTGAAAGAAAAATAAAATGTGTTCAGGCAACTCCAGATGTGCCAAACACTATTCATAGTGTCCTCATAGCTCGCTTTAGTAA
>LULL01000007.1_pt1 | contig 112749 bp, 86 predicted proteins | sample 728161 | NCBI WGS metagenome assembly LULL01 (sample SAMN03860290, study PRJNA289734) | marine metagenome | biome: seawater column; feature: ocean; material: water; isolation source: Red Sea water column Station 149 - depth 500m | place: Saudi Arabia: Red Sea | collected 2011-10-15 | depth 500 m
TTTCAGGATTTATATAATATTTTTGGCTCATGGGAGCTAGCTCTCGCAGGTTATAATGCTGGAGAATATGGAGTTATTCGAAGAATTAGAGGTGCAGACACTAGAGATTATTATGAATTAAGTAGTAGAAAAATTCTTCCTAAAGAGACACGTCATTATGTTCCAAAAGTTTTAGCTGTTATGTCCATTTTAGAGAATCCAAATCATTATAAGATTAATATTAAAAAGCCTAATTCAAACCCTTATATAAAGGCTAAAAAAATCAATATAAAACACTCAGTCTCTTTAAGTGTTTTGGCAAAAAAGCTCAACACTTCAGTCCAAACAATTAAAGCTTTCAATCACGACCTTAAAACAGACCATATCCCCTCGCTTGGCCAAAAAGGATTTGATCTGTTCTTACCAAATCTTACTCAACAAAAGATTGCTAAACTTAATAAATTTTTTAAAACACGACCTAAGCACAGGGCATATGCATCATCTCATAATTTTACGAAAATTCACCGTGTCCAAAAAAATGAGTCTATATATGCTCTCGCAAAAAGATATGGTACATCTATTCGTAAAATCAAACGAGTAAATAAACTAAGAAGCAATACTATTTATGTCGGCCAAAAACTAAGATTACCCAACACGGCCAACACTAAAACTCTCTATTCTTATAAAGTAAGAAAAGGTGACAATCTTTCACATATAGCCATGAAATTTAGAACAAATATACGTAAACTCAAAAAGCTTAATCGACTTAAGAGATCACGTATTTATGTAGGACAAAAACTTAAAGTTCCTCCCCATAGAACTTATTACTACACAGTAAAAAAAGGCGACTATCTAAGTCGGATTGCACGAAATAATCAACAAAGCCTCTCAGAGCTAAGACGGCTAAATCGTATTACGAACAGGATATACCCTGGACAAAAACTAATAGTGAAAATTGAAAAAATTTAAATAATCCTCACATAAAGTCAAAAAAACAGATATAATGTCAAAACAAACACAGATGAGATTTTTATGACAAAAAAATTTCTACTCATTGTGGAAAATGATGAGGAAATACGAGAGAAATTAATCGAAGAGCTTGAATCATCAACCCAAATGGTAGTTGTACCTGCTGCGGATGGTGTTCAAGCCTATCAAAAAACACGCAATCAAAAATTTGATGTTATTTTAACAGAATTCTTCGCACCAAAATTATCTGAACAACAACTTATCGCCGCCTTAAGAGAAACATCCCATAATATGCTTACTCCAATTCTCATACACACTAAAGAGACTGAAGAAGCAAAAATTAAAACAAGAGATTATCAATTAATTGATTTCATACAAAAGCCTTCAGATTATGAAACACTTTCTAAAAAGATACTTGAACTTTCAACTATAGACCCAAAAAAGAAAAAATTTAAGATTGATGTCGACTTCATAAATCCTTTTATAGATTCTTCTATGAAGACTCTTAATGGCCTATGTGGAGTAAAGGATATTCAAGCTGAAAAGCCTTATTTATTAGCTGATGAAGAACTGGCCATTGACATCAGTGGTACACTTGCTATTACTTCACCTTATTTTAAAGGCTCTATTGCTATCTCTTTTGATGATCAAGTCTATAAAGATATTATTAGTAAAATGCTTGAAGAAAATATTGGTGAAATAGACTTAAACAATCAAGACGGTGCTGCTGAAATCATCAATATTATTTTTGGTCAAACTAAAGCTGTTTTAAATCAACGTGGATATCGTCTAGAAAGAGCAATTCCTTCTGTCATGCGTGGAAAAGGCCACAAAATCTATCAAAATACTAAAATACCTGTGCTTCTAGTCCCTTTTCGCTCAAATCTTGGAAAATTTTGGATTCAAATCTGTGTTAAAGCAATTTAAAATTCTTTATTATTTTTTGTGTTTTATTCCTGTGACATCACAGGCCCTTGATGTCAAAAACGCGGCTATCGGAGAAAACCGGATAAATTATTCTTTTAATGACACTCAGATAAAAATTACTTCCTATGATAAAAAATATAGAGTATGGGCAAAAGTAGAACCCTCATCTTTTGACTGGGTAAGAGTACAGTCCACATTACTTGTTCCCCGAGTGAGAGTTAAAATAAAACTTGAAACAACCGATCCAAGCTTTAGTCTTCACTACAAAACGACAACGCTAAATTTTCAACAATCCCAAAAGAACTCTTATACAGAACTCTATTATTCACTCTTTGAAAGAAAAAAAATTGAAATTTATAAACGAAATAAGCTCATTGCAACTGTCGCAGTGAATTTAAAAGACTCAAGTAAGAAAAAAGTTTTAATCGATTATACCTGCTCAAGAAACTCGATTGAAATTATAGGTCTTGAAGATGAACATTTTTCGATTGGCTGCCAAACGAGGCGAATTGGAAGTTATGGAAAAGAAACTCCTATGCTTGAAGTCAAATGGATATCTCCTGAACTTAAAATTATATCAGGAGGTGCTCCGCCATATCATGCAGCTTTTTTAAATAAGCGCCCAGTCAATATAGAAGTTTTAAATACTATCACCAATAAAACAAAAACTCTGACCATCAAGTCAAAAATTCCCAAAAGACTTCATCGCCTATTTACAGCTTATGGATTTGGCCCATACGCACTCCATACAGAAAGAATAAATAAGAATGATAAGAAGCTAACCAAGAAAGCTCCGATTGCTCCGGCTTTGTTTTTTTACCTTAATTATAAAATTTCTGAAGGTACATCTATACGTGGTTTTGATGCCGCTATTTTTCAAGAATCAAAATTTAATAATGCTGGACTCTATCTAGGCTCAGACTTTGGCCATGCCTTGGATAATAAACTCTACTTTACAACCCTTCTTGGCGTTCAATATTTATATTTTAAATTTGATGACGATACCCCTGAAGTCAGTGAACCCATTTTCCCCCAGGGGGTAGAGTTCATGTATAGGCATGCTTTTGATATTCCAAATTATATCATTTCTGGTGGTATATTCCTTAGTACGACCAATGACATTGATTATGAAAATATTTGGATCAGATGGGGAAAAAACTATTTTTGGGAGCTTAATTTGATAGCATGGGGGAAAGATAACTTCCAAGCTAAAACATGGGGGCTTTCAGTTGGCTTTCCCTTTAAAGGTTTTCTTTAACATAAGAGAGCCTTAAAAGCTCTCTTGTTAAACTCATCTCTATTTATGCTTTACGAGACTTGTTAACCAAATCTTGTAATTGAGTTGAAAGTTCATTTAGCTTTGTCGCAGATTCTAAGACTTGACTTGCCCCTTGTGAATTTTCTTCAGCTGAAACGCTCACTGATTGAATAAGATTAGAAATATTAGAGACTTCATTAGAAGAGTCAACCAAAACTCTACTGACTTCATTCGTCGTAACCGCTTGCTCCTCAACAGAGGCCGCTGTTGATGTCGCAATCGAATTTAGATCATCTATAATACTCGCAATATCATGGATAATTGTTATAGAAGATTGAGTCGAATTTTGAACATTTTGAATTTTATGAGAAATATCCTCTGTTGCCACAGCTGTCTGTTTAGCGAGTTCTTTAACTTCATTTGCTACAACCGCAAATCCTTTACCAGCTTCTCCGGCCCTAGCGGCTTCAATTGTAGCATTAAGCGCCAATAAGTTTGTTTGTTGGGCAATTGAAGATATAACCTTAACAACTTTTCCAATTTCTTCTGAGGCATCACCAAGTTCTTGGATATTTTTATTCGCTTCATCTGACTTATCCTTAGCGTCGTTAGAAATTTCAGAAGACTTTGCTGCTGAAGTCGCAATATCTTTAATAGATGCAGACATTTCCTCGGTACTTGTTCCCACTGATGCCACCCCATGACTTACATTTTGAGCAGCGGTTGAAGCTGACAATGACTGCTCTAAGGTTCCTTGCGCACTTGTTGACATTTGGGTAGCAGCTGCAGATAGGCTTTTAGAATTTGTCAAAAGTTCCTGAGCAGCTTGATCAAAACTATCAACTAAATTATTATAGGCCAGTTTTTCTTCCGTTAAATCTGTAGCATACTTAACAACTTTATAAACTTCACCTTCACTATTTTTAATCGGATTATAAGAAGCTTGAATATAAACAACTTTGCCATTAGCACCAATTCTTTTATATTGGCCCATATCAAATTCACCTTGATTTAATCGCTCCCAAAATTGACGATATTCAACAGAATTCACATAATCTTCTTCACAAAACATTCGATGATGCCGTCCCTGAATTTCATTTAAACTATAATTAAGTGTATCAAGAAAATTTTGGTTTGCTGTGATAATTGTCCCATCTAAATTGAATTCAATAACAGCTTGCGACTTATCAATCGCAGCTATTTGTCCTTCATAATCTGCCGTTTTTAATTTCTGATCAGTTATATCCTGAGCAAACTTAATCACTTTTGTAACATTACCATGTTTATCTATAATAGGCGTATAAGAGGCTTGAATCCAAATCTTTTCACCTGTTTTTTTAACTCGCTTAAACTCTCCTACCTGGGATTTTCCAGCAGCTAAATTATTCCAAAATTGTTTATATGCTATGTTTTGTGTGATATCGCTTGAACAAAATATTCGATGATGTTTATTAACAATTTCTGAAAGACTATAACCTAATGCTGCTAAAAAATTTGTATTTGCTTCTAAAATCGTTCCATCAGGTAAAAACTCGATAATGGCATAGTTTTTATCCATTGCCTGTAATTTGTCTTTTTCTGCTTGAAAACTAGTTTCATTTTTTTCATTAAGTGAACTCTGCTTTTGTGACATCTCAACCTCATTTGAAAATAATTTATTTAAATTCCTTAACGTAATAATTCATGAAATTTTTAGTTCTTTTAAAGGCGGGGGAAATTTTATCCTTAATAAAACGTAGACAAAGACCATTATTTTTTAGAGATTGAAAAAAGAAGACCTGTCAGGATAAGTAAAGAACAGATAATAACTCTCATTGTAATAACTTCTTTTAAAAAAACATAACCAATGATTCCTGCAACAACGGGTTGGAGATAAATAAAAATGGCTACATTACCAGAAGGTGCTCTCTTTAAGGCCCAATTATTTAAAAAATAGGTCAATAAAGTGGCTCCAAAAATTGAAAAAGAAGCGCAATAAAGAAAAACCGGCCCATAAACAACATCACTAAGTTGACCAAATTTATTTACATTAAAAATTGACATGGCCAAGGCCGATATAAAAAACATCCATGTCGTCGACCACATATTATCATACTTCATAAAAAACTTTTTCCCAAAACTTAAATACATTGCAAAGCAAGTTGCAGCACTGAACACAAGAAGATCTCCCCACAAAGTAGCATTTCCTATTTTAAAACTAGAAACATCTCGCATTAAAACAACACCTAAAAAGGACATGGTAAATCCGATTAATTTATTAAAACTTAGATCTTCTTGTCTTCTTAGGACTACAATAACTAAGGTCAAAACAGGAATACATGTAATGAGAATTGCCGAATTTATCGCAGTAGTAAATCTTAACCCAATAAGAAATAAACCTTGTCCCAATGCCATCCCTAAAATTGATAATATCGCCACAGGAAATAAAAAATTTTTATCAACTCTAGGATGAGGTCTACGCATTAAAATGGTAAAAAATAACATAGCAAGGCCTGCAATAAAAAACCTTAAATTAGACCATAAAATAGGATCCATTTTTCCCACAATCACTTTTGATGCTGGAAAATTAACACCAAATAAAACTTGGATTAGGATCAAAACCATTATTACGCTAAAAGGATTCTGTTGTTTACTCAAAATTCTTCCTTAAATTTTTAGTGCCCTAAGATATTTATACTCCAGTGATTAAGACTTCCAATTACGCCTGTTCTACCATCAATAAGCTTTAAGTCCCACTCTCCTTCTGAATCTTCACCATAAAAAGCATGAGAAGTTAAAACAATATTTAAGTCAGCATCACCTTCAGGACTTCCATCACTATTTTTATCTAAAAGTAAAAAACTATTATTAATATTCATCAAGATACTCTTAGTCCCACTTGGACTTGTCAGTTCGATCCCTAATTGACCTGACTGACTATGAGAAACATTTACTTTGACTTGTACTGATTCGACACTTAAAGCATCTGCTGCGCTTATATTGATGCGACTGACAGCACCATTGGCATCAAAGTCAGGAATGATCAAGTTGGTATTATTCTGAGAGTTGTATAAAGTCGGACTTTTAAACTTTGCCAAAGAAAAATTAGCATTTTGTTCTACTAAATTGCCTAAATTTGAAGAATATGTTTTGGCCATATCAACTGCAGCTTTTGCATCGACCATACCAAAACCATAGAAATTATTAAACCAATAGTCAGCCGCATTTTTAACCCAACCCTGCTCATATTCATGATTGGTTAAATTTAAATTTTTACAGTTGTAAATACTATGAAATGCATTACTTGGGTGAGTTTTTCCAAAATAATTATCATCGTGGTTAGGGTTGACCTTAACTGCTGTTGTAGCAAGTATATGCTTAATATCTCTTTGCTTAAGAGTTGAATTAGCTTCGAGCATAAGGGCAATGACCCCAGTTACCATTGGAGTTGCTGAACTTGTTCCATTCATTGTTGAAGTATAATGGCAGTCCGGATTAAGTTCATGTCCATACTCAAATGAATTACTCAAACCAGAAACAGCTTTTGAATAACCTCTAAAACAAGTTGGGAGATCAGTACTTAAAATTGCAGGTTCAGTACTTCCTTTTTCACCACCAAAGGCTGAAACCCAAATATTTGATCCAGTATTAGAATAGGAAGCTTTAATTGCAGTTGGGTTACTTGGAGAAGCACTCGCTGCGGCTAAAGCACCAACGACAATGACATAAGGTGATTCATTTTCGTAAGGGAAATTAGCATTGTGTGCAGTACAAATACCATCTGACTCTAAAAGGTATTCATTGCCAGCCGCTTTTACGTAAACTTTATTATTATTGATCACTTGTGATTTTATATGATCAAGATAATCAGCATCTGATAAGGTGTCCCTAAAAATAGAGTCACCATATGAATAATTAAAGATATCAAAATTTCCACTGGCCTGATGAACTAACAAGTCGGTACTTTGTAAAGAATCTAAAAACTGAAAACCTGCAAATTTAGCTCTTGGAGCAACACCAACAGAACCAAAGTTATTCCAACCTACAGCAGAAATAATTCCAGTTACAGCAGTACCATGGGCAGATGTTGGAACTGGAATACCTATATAGGGAGCATTCAAGGAATAATCTCTATGCTCTCCTTCTAATGAGTTATCAATAAGATCATCATGATTTGTCTCAACTCCGGAGTCACTTACAGCAATTCTCACACCATCTCCTGTAATTCCATCTGCAAAAACAGGTGCAACATTCAGATCATAACCGACATCGGCAGAAGTTAATGAAAAAGTCTTCTGCCCAGTATTTTCTAAGTGCCAGGCATATTGCCTCAAAGGGTCTCCATTTATCCCTATACTAAAAGTCTGTGCATGTTCCTCAGTTCCAATGATCTTTTTAGCCTTAATAACAATATCATCATAAAGCCCACCCACTTGTACGGCCGAAACGTTAACACTTAATTCCCCACTAGTAGAATTTACACTTAAAGCCGTTGGAGCATTTTCTAGGGAAAATGTGTAATTTGAACTCACGTCAGCTTCAGAAAATAAAGCCTTGCCATCTACCTTTTCAACGCCACTATTTGAACTTACAGAGATATTTATATCCCCTGTGTAAATAATTGGCTTTGAGGGAATATATGGCCCGTAGTTTTTTGAATTGCTCTCGCCTTCTTGAGGTAACATATCACCACAAGAATAAGCAAAAAACATGAATATGATTAACCATGACGACTTCAACTTTAAGACTCCTTATCACATCTATTTTACGACATTCTTAAAGAGAAACTTAAAGTTATTAATAAGATATGTAATTTAAAGGAATTAGCTGCCTACAATTTTTAAATAATCGCTAAGTTAATAAATAAGCTCTATTGAAATGCCAACAAAATTTGCCAATTATTTTGCGACTCTTTGCCACTGAATCATATCTATTGTCACTCGGATAACGACAGTATCAAACCGACTATGCTTTAAATATTCATAAAAGCTCATTGTCTGTTCATAGTCATTAAACTCATAAGTTGCCACATTAATATGCTCTAAGCTTCTATTGATCCCCACTTGGTAAAATTTTTGTGACGAAGAGATCTCATTAACCATTTCCACTAAATAATTAACCTGCCCGTAATCATAAAATTTTACTCGCAAACGTCCCGTAAAAATAATCAAGTTATCAAAACCTTCTTCTTTAATAACTGTGTAAGCATCTTCAGGTGGTGGAATATCATTAGGGACATAAACAATATATAAATTATTTTTTTCTTCTAAGAGCTCATAAGCATTTGGTAAAAATTGATCTTTATTTATAGCGTAAACATTTTCAAGTTTTTCATATTTTTGATCACCAACTTCAAATTTTTTTGTTTGAACTTCGGAAGGAACCGGTGCCATTTTGTTTTTAAATTTATTCGATTGAGGCTTAACTGGTTTTTTTCCCAGTAATAAAGGTGGTTGTGCCCGCCCAAGAGTTCGATCATTTTTATGAGCGGGACTACGTTGAGTTATTTTTTCTGTTTTTTGTAATTTTTTATTCTTTAAAATCTGTTTTTTCTCATCAAAAGAAGTATTAAAATATGGATCAGCTGGAGTGTGTACATATTGTTTAAAGTCGTTAGTATCATTTTCTGTCAAAAACAACTTTAGCCCAATACCCATTACAATCATAAAACAAAATAATAGAGCGATCTTTAAAGTTTTCACTTAATCTTATTCGGTGCAAAATTGCTCAATCTTAAATTTATTCAATCCCAGGCCGATCACAAGCCGACAAAATGCTTTAAATATTAAAACTCAAGTATTATAATCAAGAAAATCAAAAATCTAAAAAGGAAAATCTATGTCTCAATTTTTCAAAGACTATGAAAATCACGTGCAAGAACGTCAGGTTTTAGGAGTCCCTCCTCTAGCGCTTACAGCTGATCAGGCACAAGAAGTCGTAAATTTATTACAAAATATTCCGGCAGGCAAAGAAGAAGAACTGCTTCATCTACTTCAAAACAGGATTAATCCCGGTGTTGACCCCGCGGCTCAAGTCAAAGCTGACTTTCTTATTGGCATTACCCAGGGTACATATAATTGTGCAGTTATTTCAAAAACACAAGCAATCAAACTTTTAGGGACGATGATTGGAGGTTATAACCTTCAAGGTTTAGTTGATCTTGTTGCTCAACAAGGTGAATTAGCTCAAGAGGCAGCAGATGAGTTAAAAAATCTAGTCTTAGCTGTAAATATTTTTGATGATATCAAGGCGATGGCGCAAAAAGGCAATAATTACGCACAAGAGATTATTGAATCATGGTCTGAGGCTGAATGGTTTACAAATAAAGCGAAGGTCCCTACTAGTCTTAAAACAGTTATTTATAAAGTAAATGGTGAAATCAATACGGATGATTTCTCACCCGCACAATATGCTTATACAAGAGCGGATATACCTTTACACGCAACTGTTATGGGTGGAGTCCTTTTTGAGAATGGTCCTAAAGAAATAGCTGACCTTAAAGCAAAATATAATTTACCAGTAACTTTTGTCGGTGATGTTGTAGGAACAGGCTCTTCTAGAAAGTCAGCCTGTAACTCACTATTATGGCATATTGGAAATGATATTCCTTTTGTACCAAATAAAAGAAAAGGCGGAGTTATTTTAGGTCAAACAATCGCTCCTATTTTTTTTAATACGGCAGAGGACTCAGGAGCTTTACCTATCCAATGTGATGTTTCAAAGCTTGAGACAGGAACAATTATCGAAGTAAAACCACTTGAAGGTAAAATCCTCAATGAGCATGGTGAAGTCATCACCAGCTATGATATTCAGCCAAGTACCCTCTTAGATGAATATAAAGCCGGTGGACGAGTTCCTTTAATCATCGGAAAAATGCTAACCCAAAAAGCAAGAGAATTTCTGGGAAAATCTTCGCTTGAGGAGTTTTCAACTTTCGCCAATCCACATATTACTCAGGCTCACAAAAACCAGGGTTATACCTTGGCCCAAAAAATGGTTGGTAAAGCCTGTGGAGTTCCAGGAGTTCTCCCAGCAACAGCATGTACTCCCGTCATGACAACAGTAGGCTCACAAGATACGACAGGGCCAATGACTGCTGATGAAATGACTGAACTGGCCTGTCTTAAATTCAATGCCGACTTAGTTATGCAATCATTTTGTCATACAGCTGCGTACCCTAAGCCTAGTGATGTAAAAACCCATGCGAGTCTCCCACAATACATAACTCAAAGAGGTGGCGTTTCACTTCGTCCTGGTGATGGAATTATTCATACATGGTTAAATAGATTACTTATCCCAGATACAGTAGGAACAGGCGGTGACTCTCATACAAGATTTCCATTGGGAATTTCATTTCCAGCAGGCTCAGGTCTTGTTGCATTTGCTGCGGCTCTAGGAGTTATGCCGCTTGATATGCCAGAATCTGTATTAGTACGTTTTAAAGGAGAGTTACAACCTGGAGTAACATTAAGAGATGTCGTTAATATGATTCCACTTAAAGCTATTGAGCTTGGCTTACTCACAGTTGATAAGAAGAACAAAAAAAATATTTTTGCAGGAAAGATTTTAGAAATGGAAGGATTACCTAATCTAAAACTCGAACAGGCTTTTGAACTCACAGATGCTGCCGCTGAAAGAAGTGCTGCTGCAACTTGTATTCAACTTGGAAGAGAAACTGTTGAAGAATATCTAAATTCAAACATCAGTTTAATGGAGTCAATGATTGATAATGGCTTCCAAGATGCTCAAACACTAAGAAGACGTATTAACAAAGTTAAAGATTGGCTAGCGAATGAAGAATTGATGCAAGCAGATGAAAATGCTGAATATGCTCAAATTATTGAAATTGATCTCACCGAGATGACAGAACCCATTGTTGCTTGTCCAAATGATCCTGATGACGTAAAACTTCTCTCAGATGTCGCTGGTGACCGGATAGATGAAGTCTTTATTGGTTCATGTATGACTAATATTGGTCATTTTAGAGCTGCTGCTGAAGTTTTAAAAGGAAAAGGTCAAGCCGATGCACGCCTATGGATCTGCCCACCATCAAAAATGGATGCCGACCAACTTACGCGCGAGGGATATTACTCACAATTTGCCGCAGCAGGCGCTCGACTTGAAATGCCTGGGTGCTCTCTTTGCATGGGAAATCAGGCCAGAGTCAAAGATGGTGTCACTGTTTTTTCAACTTCAACCCGAAACTTTAATAATCGAATGGGAAAAGATGCAAGAGTTTATTTAGGTTCAGCTGAACTAGCTGCTGTCTGTGCTTCATTAGGAAAGATTCCTACTAAAGAGGAATATTTGACAATGGTAAGCTCGGCAGTTGAAGGTAAAAAAGATGATATTTATAAATATCTCAATTTTCATTTAATTAAAGACTTTTCTATCGATGAAAAAACTGTCTAAGTGATTTAAACTACTCTAGTTCTCTAGAGTAGTTTAGCTTTTTTCTAAACTATATATTCTTATTGCCGATAAGGCTTTTATGGAAAAAGTTATTGCAAAACTTGGAAAAGAAAATCATCTCAATAGTCTTATGAATAGACTACCTTTTCTTACGCTCATCTACGCTCTTCAATGTTTGCTTGTTTATCATATGGCCAAAGAGATTAATCTTGGTGACTTTGCATTATACATGGGATTATCCCTCATCTTTCTTATATGCTCACTTTTTATCTATGATAAATATCATCACATTTTATTGTATAAAGATCATCTTCTTGTCTATTTTGAACCTTTAAATCATCATCGTAAAATTTATTACTCTGAAATTAAGGAAATTATCACTCCGAAACAAGAGTGTGATTTTTCATCTATCATGCTTATTTTAAAGGATGAAAAAAGCTCGGCAGTTTCTTTACACTTTATAGACTATCCCTTACAAGTAAAAAAAGTAATGGAACAACTTATTTCACAAGACCAAAAAGAAAAAGAAACTCCGTCTCAAGATGTGGCCTAAATCAAATTCGAGCAAGAAAGTTATTTACACCGTTAATGGCCACTGGAGGAATTTCATGACCTCCATCAAAACTCACAAACTCACCATCATGGCCACCTAACTTGAATAACTCAAATAACTCTTTTGCACCACTATAGCTTAAAACAGGATCTTGTTTTCCATGGCACTGATAAAAAGGAAATTTTTTTGATGCCTCAAGTTTTTTGATCATTTCTTTTTTCCCGACTAAGACACCTGAAAAACAAATAAGCGCATCAACAAAAGAACTATTTTCTAAACTGATATGACTAGACAGCATCGCTCCTTGAGAAAAGCCACCAACAATTATTTTACGATAATCTTTTTTCAATTGATTTAAAAAAGTAGAAGTTTTTTCAAGAGCTAATTGAAACTCTTGTGTATACATATTCTGAAAATCTCGATGTTGTCCTGTTCTCATAGCAAGCTCTAAGGCTTGCATATCAACAGGAAACCAAGCCTTACCCTGCATTCCCATTCCCAAATTTATATCTAAATGCCCGTTGGGAAAATACCAATCACACTTTGTAGGTGTGTTTATAATCGATGAAAGATCAAAAAGATCATGCATAGAAGCCCCATAACCATGGAAAAGAATAATAGCAGTATCTGCTTGTCCTGAGCTTTTTTTTAAATACTTTAAGCCAGAGTTTTTTTCTTGAAAAATATTTTGTTGCATAGACCCACCATTGTTTTTATGCCATAATTCTTTGATGAATCGTGGCATATTATTTATCATCATTGCTAGTTTATTCTTTAGCATAATAAATGCTCTTGTGAAATACCTAGATCATATCCCCGCAATCCAAATCGTGTTTTTTAGATCATTAGTCTCATTTATGATGAGTTTTTATTCCGTCAAAAAGTTAGGCTTAAAAATTTTTAATAAACACTCTCCCTTACTTTTTGCTCGAGGATTATCTGGGGCCCTTGCTCTGAGTTTGTACTTTTATACTATTCAACACATGCCTTTGGCCACAGCGGTAACAATTCTTTACTTGGCCCCGATTTTTACAGTCATCTTGGCCATTTTTCTAGTTAAGGAATTTCCCAACAAATATCAATGGCCATTTTTTATTCTCAGTTTTATTGGGGCGGCCATAATGCAAAATTTTGACCCAAGAGTTTCTCTCTTACATTTTTCAATGGGGCTTACTGCTGCCTTTTTTGCAGGCTTAGCTTATAATTATATTAGGTTATTAAAAGGAAAAGCTCACCATTCACTTATCATTCTTTACTTTCCCATGGTTACCATTCCTTTTTGTCTCCCTTTTTTAAAAAAATTATGGGTAACACCTTCATTACTCGAATTATTATTACTGCTATCAATAGGTGCTTTTACCCAGATTGCTCAGATTTTTATGACAAAAGCCTATATGCTAGAATCTGCGGCAAAAATAAGTCACTTTAACTATTTGACTTGCTTTAACGCCTTTATCATGGGAATCATTTTTTTTGGTGAGCACCTTACAGTATCTTCTTTGATTGGTCTTTTATTAATTTTTGTTGGAATTATATTTAGTAGTAAATTTTCCCATAAAGAATCATAGAATTATTTTTGAGGAGATGAATTCTTTATAAACTCTACAAGTAATTTTTTCATTTGCTGTATTTCAGCTGAGCTTTCTGGATGTTTTTTTCTTAAACGTAATAAAATCTGTGTGAGTTGATAGTCTAACAGCTTGGCGTTACTTACATATTCTACTAAATAGTTTCGCTGCGCTTTTGTAATGGCCAACTCAGTTTTTAATCTCTCCACTTCACCTAAAGAGCTCCGAACTTCATCAATCTTTTTACCATTTCTTTTTACATCAGGTGTTCTAGATTCATTTTTTGCTTCAATAGAAATATTGGCCTTATTTTTTTCATCAGATTCTATTTTATTTTGTTTAGGTAGAACTTTTAACTTCGGCTGATTTTTTGTTGCCCGATTGATATTATTATTCTGTACTGGATGATCATTATCGCCAACCTTAACTCCTTTGAGCTGTTTTTTTACCTCTTCTGCAGGTGAAGCAGAAAAACTAAGATCAATATCAAGATCTAGAGCGTCACTACGCGTCTTTTCCTCTTCATCTTCAAATTCGAGATCCAAATCTTCAATGGCCATAATTATAATTTTTCCTCATTTTAAACTACAACTATTTATCGGAGTTTTTATAAGAATATATAGCAACAAAGCATTCTGCTCTGTTATTCTCCCCCCTAATTCATTATCAACTTAGTCACTAAATTAAGCATATTTATTTTTTAACAGTTATCATTTAAAATATAAGGACAAGGGAGCATAACTATGTCTAGAGAAGAAGATGATGAGGAAAAGTCTACTGTAATACTTGACTTAGACTCTATGAAAGAAGAGATGGCCAAGGCAGAAGAAGAAGAAGAAAATAATCAAGAAAATAGTATTAGCTATGATCAAAAATTAGATGAAATTGAGTTTGTTGTAGATAGTAAGAACAAGTCAAACGAAAGTTCAGAAGAAAATGATGGTTTATTTGATCTTACAGATGAAGATGAGCAAGAGCAAGTAACTCCTCTCGCTTTGTTTACCTATCAAACAGACTATTTTGAACACCACCCCATCTTAACTAATAGTAAGTACCAAGTCAGCCAGATTTCAGATTTAAAACAATTGAACAGTCTCATTAAAAACAAAAATGAAAACTCTCTTCTTCTGTTTTATTACAACTCAAACCCAAAAATAGTAAACCAAATTTTGGCCCAATTAAATAAAAAATTCCCTCATGTAAAAACTGTCATCATTGCCACCAAGCTTTCCGATAAAAAAGCAAAAATTCATGCTCAATCTAAATATGCTGCCCATAAATATCTAAAAGATCCATTTGAAATCTATGAATTAGACAATTTGATTCAAGACTTAGAAAACTAGTTTTTTGGCCAGCAATAAATGGCCAAAGGCCATTTATTTGCTGGGAGGAAAGATTCTGCACAGCAAAAAGCAACTAAAGCTGCCAGAAACTACAAGTCCTTTATACAATGATCTTAAAATAAAATAAATCGCAAAAATTTACCACTTTAGCAAAAAGCTTAATTTTCAAGGTTTTATTAATACTGGACAAAAACTGGCCATTATGAAATAGATTGCATAAAGTTATCAAGTTCAAATATTTTCAGACTTCTAGCGATTTTCTAATTCCTTGGAGGAAATATGAAAAAATATATATTCATCATACTTTGTCTTAATTACACTTTTAATGCGCATGGTAATAGTGCTGATCCAGCCTCGCTTTGGGATAAAAATGCCCAACTTCCAGGACAAAAGCAATGCTATATTATCCACGAAAAAGAAGTTTGTTTCTCTGATGGAAATAGAAAAAATATCTATTCACTCCCAAAAGAAGAACTTAAAAACCTCATTCATGAAGGTGCTAAATATGTGCTTAACTATCCTGTTAATGTAACAAGACTCAGACTTCCTAAAGAAACGATGGAGAATTTTTTTCAAAGTGATACAAATTCGGCCCTAAGAAGATTCATTTTTAAAATTGCAAAAAAACTTACTAACTTTAAATCATTTAATGATATTTTTTCATGGCTTGGACTCCATCATTATCCTAAGACTGCACAAGAAAGAGGTCCAAATCTTATTGCCGATATGGGTGAGCTTAATCAATACCACATGGGAGTTTCAGAGTTCAGTAATCACCATCAAAAATCAATGAGTTTTAGCTGTGCTGCTTGTCATAGCTCCAATCTATTTGGAGTAAAGGTTCTGGGCTTAACGAATAGATTTCCAAAGGCCAATGAAGCTTTCATCTTGGGTAAAAAAGTTTTAAAAAATACTCCTACATTCATTTTTAAAACAGTGGCCAACCCTAGTCCACATGACTTGGATGTCTTTAAAGAAGCTAAAGAAGCAATTTCGTTTGTTGGAGTTAAAAAACCTCTAGTCTTAGGACTAGACACATCTTTGGCCCAAGTTGGTTTATCTCTTGCCTTAAGAGAAAAAGATGAATACGCGACAATGAAATATCCAAAAAGAAATCGCCATCCACTTCATTACATACCAGCTGATTCTAAGCCTGCAGTTTGGTGGAACCTTAAATATAAAACCAAATGGCTCTCTGACGCCTCAATTATTTCGGGAAATCCTGTTCACACTAATTTTTTATGGAATGAAATTGGCAGAGGGGTTGATCTTTACGAACTAGAAGACTGGCTTATAGATAATCACCAAAAAGTTCAGGCCTTAACGGCATATGTTTTTCATACAGAAGCACCTCGATATAATGACTTTTTTCCTCAAAAAATCGATATAACAAAAGCAAAAAGAGGAGAAAAACTTTTTTTAAACAATTGTAAAGGCTGTCATGGCATCTATGAAAAAAACTGGTCGCGCCCAGATGCAACAGAGTTAAGTTACGAACAAAAACTAGAAAACCATAAAGTTTGGTACCACTCTCAAACAAAAACAATCAATGTAGGTACTGACTCACACCGACGTAAAGGAATGAAATATTTTGCAGATGATTTAAACCGACTTAAGATATCTCAAACAATAGGAACTGTCGTAACTCCACAAAGAGGTTATACCCCACCACCTCTTATTGGTATATGGGCCCGATGGCCTTATTTTCACAATAATTCAGTTCCTTCATTATATGAAGTTCTCACACCTGATTTTAAGCGAGTTAAAACATATATTGCTGTAGATGCACATGATAAAGAAAAAGATTTTGATCAAATTAAAAATGGTTACCCAAGTCCAAATAAAATAAGAAAAAAATACCGAACAGATAAGGATTATTTTTTTAATTCGGCCAAAAAAGGGCTTTCAAATAAAGGCCATACTTCTATGCTCTTAGATGAACATGGTGAAGAAAAATTTAGTCATCAGGAAAAATTAGAAATTATTGAATTTTTGAAAACATTATAAGTAAAGGAACGACTATGTTAAATAACTGGATTAAATATACTTTAGCTCTTATTTTTCTAACCAGCTGTGGTGGGAATTCGACAGGAGACTCTGCAAGTGATCAAGGTCCAAGACAGGATCAAGATGTTTGTAGTCAAAAAACATCTCTGTGTAGAGATATTAAACAAATATCTTCCCAACAGGCCATAAAACTACTTGAAGACACTTATTATAATGCTCCAAAACCTGAAATTGGAATGCAAACAAATAACACCGTAACAGAAACTCAATTTATTTTTCATCAACAAAAATTTCTTGAATGTGAAGCACAGTATTCTCAACTCAGAACAATCGTAAATATAGATAAAAAGTTTCTTTATATCATTGAACAAAACAAAGTAAAAAAAGTGCTAACTGAACATGATAAATGTAAACAACATTTCAGCTCACAAGACTTTACTAAAAAATTATCAGTAAAGGAGGATCGCTATGATCCTTATAGCACAAGTGATGTTGCCCGCAATGACTTAAATGAATTTAAAGAAAAAGCAAATCTCTACCGCTTTGAAAAGTTAAAATACAACAACAAAGATGCTTTACTGGCAGAAGCGAACTTCACTATAAATAACGTCAAGCTTTATACAACTATTGTCATGCAACTCAACGCCAATCATTTTTGGTCCGTTTTATTTACTTCGTCACGGCCTGAAAAAGACAATGAATTTACATCTTTTTATCAAAGTATTCTTGATGACGTCCGTATTGAAGAAAATGTTTCAGATGACTTTGATTTTAATAATTATGAAGATAGAACTGAAAAATAAGCCAAAGGCCCTTTTTATGCTAAGATTTATTATAATCCTCCTAATCTGTTTCTTGCCAATTCAAATATCACTGGCAAAAAAGCCAAATGAGACTCACCCTTGGGCCATTGTTGAAACTCTGCAAGGAAAAGCAACCTTCAATAAAAAAGCCTTAAAAGTAAATGACATGATAAGAAATAAAGGGGTAATCAAAACCCAAGAAAACTCAATTATTAAAATTCGTTTAAGCCAATGGAAAAACTCAATTACAATTGGCCCAAATTCTATTATGAATTTAAAACTTACCCATAAAATGCATAAAAACCAAAGTATACATAAACATTTCTACACCCTAGTTAAAGGGGTTTGTCGTTGGTTTTCAAGCCCAAAAAATAATAATAAACAAAAACAAAGACTTTACACCACAAACGCCATTTTTGGCGTAAGAGGAACTGATTACTTGGTAAAGGCTAACCCTTTGCTCAATGAAACAGAAATCATTGTTTTTTCAGGAAAGGTTTTATTTCAAAACCGTACCAAAAAAGTTGATCGTAAAATGATTAGCAAAAATCAATGGGGAGGACTTGGAGGCCGCTTTGGAAATAAAATAGGAAATATATTAACACTTCCTAAAAATATTATTCAGCACTTTAAACAACAATTACCGCAAGAAAAATAACCTTAAAATAATTATTGCAAGAATGACCACTTTGGCCAATTTAAAGTCTTATACAAGACTTCTTCAGTAGATTCTTTAGCAACTCCCTCTTGCTCAAACCCTCTCAGAAATCCAACGTACTCTAATTGAGATTGCCGTAAAAACCTAATATTTTCATCATACATTTTTTGAACAAAACCAATAACAGGGAGTGAGTACCTTCCCAAATACTCTTCTAAGTAAGTCCCTTCATCTCTACTATAATCAAATACCAAACCTTTTTTCCCATTGAACTCCATATAAGACTTGGCCACAAGTTCAGAGCAAACAAGAGCATTATGTGTATCAAAGTCAAAATCAAAGTCGTAAGGAAGAGCATAAAAACTAAAAGCTTCTTCAATCGCCTGAGCTTTGGCCAGTTTTGAAACCTGAGGTCTCATTGCCGCAATAAAATCATTTAAAAATGTATGACGAATAGAAGAGAAATGAACTCCTTCAGATGTCGCCTCAATCAAAACTTTATCAAAGCCTTTGTCTGTCGCTAAAAGATAGTTTTCATAAGCATTTTTTGTTCTAAAGTGAACACTTAAATAACTTAAGAAGTCATCACACTCCAAATTAAGATCTTTACACTTATTTTGATAAAACTCTTTAATCTCACTTTGACGAGAAAATTTTTGAAGTTTTTCAAAGTTCCCAATGTACAAAAAAGAATGAGGCCAAAACCCTGGTAAAAAAGCATTGGATAAAAACCAGTTCGTTCGAGAGATCATCATATCACCAGGAACGAGCTTGTGTTCAAAGTTTTTGGCTTGTTCCAGATTAATTAACGTTTTGCCATTATAATAATCTGAGCTTCGACGCCTAATTTTAGTATCTCCGAGCCAAATGCTGACTTTTTTAATAATATTTTTAAATATATTCTTAAAACGGAAACTTAAATACCTTCGTTTAACCTCCCAACTTCTTTTTTTATTTTTTAAAAATACCTCTGTCTTAGCTTTGTATTCAATAAGAGCTTTATCATTTAAATTTTGAAGTTCTCTCATATATTTTTGTGGGGCCAAACGAAAACTCATATGCATAAAACGATTTGCTAATTCACTAGTCCGACGATCCTTTATCACTGGAAAATAACTCAACTGTTCTTGATAAAAAAGATCAGGGCTAACCGAAGAAAATAATGAATTTTCCAAAGATACTAAACTTCCAAGAGGATAATTTCTGTCGCTCAAATTTAAAAACTTATGAACCTTAGGCATTCTCCATAACATTTGAGAAATTCTTGAGCTAGAGTTTAAAAGATGAATGGCAGCTGAGAACTGAACAAGCTCAGCACGAGTTCTTACATCATCATCTAATGACTGAAGATAGGGAGCATCTTCATAAGTTTGAAAAAGTCCATTTAAAACAACATGCATATCAAAAAACCTTGTCCATAAACGCTTAATGCTTCTGGCCTCCCGATGATCCAATCTTTTTCCACTCTCAATTTTTTCAAAAAGTTTTTTTTGTCCTAGGAGCTCAAAAGATAGCTTATCAATTGTCTTAGCCGTTTGATAAACAAGTTTTAAGTCTTCATTGATTTGCTGTGAATAAGCATGAGTTATACACAAGCAAAGTGATATAAAATAAATAATTTTTTTATACATAAATCTTCCCTAATTTAAAATTCTTCTTTTCTTGAGCATACCATTGCTCTTATCCATTATTAATTTATGTCAGACTTTGTGAGAGTTTTTATCAATGACATCTAGTTTAATTAAAAAGTATACAGCTACCGCTGCAAAACAATGTTTTAATGAATGTCCGCTTATACCCATGAAATTCAAAATTGCTAAATCATTATGTTCTAAGATTTTGGCCAAAATATAGCTAGAAAAAGCAAAGAAAATATAAAGACGATTATTAAATAATTTTGAATACAAAAGACTTACACCGCAAAGCAATAAAATCGGGGCCAATTGTACCCAATAATAAAATCGAAGATCGTCTTTAAAGACCCAATAAAGAATCGAAGTTAATCCTACAAAATTACTTAAAAATAAAACATATAAACTTCTTTTTCCACTTATTTTGAAAAACTTAATAAAAAGCCAGCTGGATAAGGAGCAAAAAGCAATGACCATAGGAAGCCTATCCCATAGAAGCCTCTCATCTGTAGGTAAAAGATGATAGTAAGCAGAGCCCGGGGCAACCAAGAGTACCCCCATCAAAAATGGCCACTTAGTCTTGTCTTGAATCTTTACAAGACCCCAAAGAGCAATTACCGCAAAAAAAATATTAGTTATAACGTCATAAAAATGTGTAATGCCTAAAACATGAGACTGATCAGCAAATAAATGATACTTTTGACTCTGAGCAATAGGGTCCAATGTAAAAATTAAGCCTAGTGGGATAATAAGCAAACAAGAAATATAGGCCAATTTAAACTCAATTTTATTTAACATTCATCAACTCCTAATTCTATCTTATGAAAATTATAAGTCTAAAAAAACCATTAGCCTAATTATGACAAAAACAAACACAAAGGCTTATAAAACCAAGTAAAAAAACACTCAACTCATTATTTTTTGTTTACCTTTTAAGAGAAATTTCGTAAAAAATAGCATTTAAAAAACTCTAAAATATTAATAAAACTAAAAGCTTCTTAATCTTGATCAGTTTGTCTAAGCAAAAGAGAGATTGATAAAATCGGACTAATAAGCTAAAATGCCCTATTCTACTAAGAATAAAATCGGAGGAAAAATTGAAAGATAATTACAACTTCACCCTTGGAGAACTTGTGTATACGGTCCGAAAAATTAATGGATTAACTCAAGTAGAGTATTCGAAACAGCTCGGAGTTGTTCAATCAACTATTTCAAAAGTTGAAAAAGATATCTTTGATGATGTTCCTTTTAGTTTAGTTTCCAAAATATCAAAAGATTTTAAGATTCCACTTCATTATTTTCAATTGGGCCATCTTCCCATTCGAAAAAATGCACAATTATCAAAAATTATTCCTAAAGAATTCATCCAAGATGGTGTTTTTAACGCCAAAACTATCTATTTTTTACTTAATGAAGTTTCACAGTCTTACGGAGACAAAATATACAAGGAACTCAACCTTCCTTACCAGCTCCTGTGCCTTAGCCATATAACCTACAGCTTTGAGTTTATAAATAGACTATACTCTCTAACTGGAAAACATTTAGTTAAGGCCTTAGACAAGCTAAAGCTATCTGGAGAGAGTGCCCTAAATGCTAGTTTAGTTAAGAAGCACTTTGAAACTATTTCTGCCATAGAACTCTTAAAAATAACTAATCACCGCTCTGATCAATTAACTTTACAGCTCAATTTTAATTCACATATTCAAGAGCTTAACCAGCTTTACTCTCGTATTGTGGAATTAGAGCTTCAATTATTATTCCAGTGTAAAGTTGAAACACAAATGCTTTCACAAAACAAATTTAACCTTTTGATACAACAGACTGCTTAATTAAACTCTTTTGAACCGCCTCAAGACAATGGGGATAGAAGAGAAGCTGCTAATTATGAACCATTGTTTTTTTAAAATGAGTTTTAGGGATTGTAATTGAAAATACAGTATTTTTACTTACGATATAAGATAACTCCATTCCCATCTCTTTAAGCTCCTTATCACAAAAACTTAAACCAAAGCCAGTACCCTCTTCATTTGGCTTAGTAGTAAATAACGGATCAAAAATCTTATCTCTAATCTCTTTAGCTATTCCCTCGCCAGAGTCAGTTATAAATAAGGCCAAAGAGTTATTTAATTGCTTAAGATGAATTTTAATCCATCTTGATTCATTATCTTTAATTGCATAAATTGAATTCACTAATAGATTCATCAAAACCTGTATAAAGCTAATTTCAATACAGTAAACAAAATAATCAATAGGGATTTTTACATTGACCTCAATTTGTTTTTTGACTATTTCTCTTTGTAAAAATCCTAATGTTTCTTCAATCATCTTTCCAAGATTAATAAACTCAGCATCATTAAGTGAATCTACACGTAAGAACTTACGATATTTTCCAGCAAGGGCACTAATCATCTTAGAACCTTTAAGACCTTTATCAACTAAAAAACTCATACTAGTATCTTGATAACGAGAATCATTTAAAATTTTTAATCCATCCAACGAGGTCATGCAGATTGTATTATAATTATTCAAATCATGAATTAAAGAGCCAGTATATTGGCCCAAAGAAGAAATTTTTTCTAAACTTTGTTTATCATTAATAAGTCGAGACTTTTCACTGTGAAATTGATTTTTTAAACATGAAATATAAACAATGGTTTTTAACTCACTTTTCTCAAAAGGTAAGACCACATAGCCTTCTAGAACTTCATTATCTCTAATATCTTTATCTGCATCATAAACCGTATAAACATGGAAGTTCTTCTTCAATTTACTTTCGTATGTTTGTTGATCTAATTTTGGAAAAATCTTATTACAGACAAATAGCAATTGTTTTTTCTCATTGCCAATAGGAATATTAGTTACATCAATTTCTTTTACATTATATCCTGACTCCAGAATATTATCACGTAAAGCCTTTTTCTTATTGGCCTCTTTGGCCATAATATATATATCTGATAATACCTGGTCTGAAGGTATCTCATTATCCCCTGTAATTTGAATCATACTACCCTTATTCTTACGAGAATAATAATATCACAGAAACCAAAAAATCAAACAAATTTTTAATAAAATCTATTAACCGCTATTACAGTGGGGATAGAGGCAAAGATACGTTACTTAATCCTCATCATCTTCATCAAAATTATCACTAGGTGAAAGTTCCTGATCGATTTTGCCATCTTGACCAAAAGCAAGATCAACAAGCTCACGAATATTTTCACCAATAATTTCTTTTTGCACAGATGAATTTTTTAACAAAAAACGACGGGCCATTTTATCCAACAATTCATCAACAACTTTTTTAGTCTGTTTTTCTGCTCGTAAAATAGATAACGACTTTAAAAGAATTTGTCTGGCGGTAAAAGGCTTTACAATAATATGTTTTACATTCCGCTTCATACACTTTAACGTTGTATCCGCTGTCAGACATCCAGAAACTACAATGACTTTTTGCTTATAATATTTGGGGATCTTGCGCAGAGTATCCAAAAAAGTCAGGCCATCTCTTTTAGGCAATACAATATCTGTGATTATCAGATCAAAGTCTTGATTGGATAGCTTTTGCATTGCCTCTACCCCATCTTTTGCCCAGACAAATTTCTTAAATTTAGGATAGAGTTTTAAATAAGTAATGAGGATTTTTGCAATTTTCTCCTCGTCCTCCACAATAAGAATGGTGTAACTCTCAACAACTTTACTCATCAATTTCCTCCAGGGCCTTCTTCAAGAGTTCATCAACAGAATCAACAAAAACAAGAGTTCTATGATCGACTTCATCAAGAGTAAAACACCTATCCACCATATAAGATTCGGCCAGCTCATCCACCTCATCATAAATAGAAGTCAAAATAACGATAAGCTCGCAATTTTTTAGATGCTGAAAATATTCATCTAATTTCAGCGCAGATTTAGAAAAAATCAGAATCTTTGGATCTTCAGTTTCACACTCTCCTGTTAAATAGCGATTAGTCAGAGTAAAACTTTCTTGATCAAGGGTTGGAAGTTCAATTCTAAAACAAGCGCCGCTTTCTTTTTTAACACTAGAAAGTGAACCATGAAATGATTCAATAATTTTTTGCGAAATTGGTAAACCTAACCCTGTCCCTTCTCCCAACTTCTTGGTCGTATAAAACATTTCAAATAATTTTTCAGATTCATCAACTCCGGGTCCATTGTCCATAAAATTAACAACAACTTGCTCTGTACAGCTTTCAATATGAATCGAAATTCTTTTTTCTTTTATAGCACCTTCTTTAAAGGCATCTATTGAATTTTTAATTAGATTAATAAAAACTTGCTGAAGTTTGAGAGCACTACCTAAAATATAGGATTCCCCCTTGAGCTCGATAGTAATTCCCGACAACAAATTTAAATCCTGGGCAAAATTTAAGGCGTTCTCTATAACGGTCTTAATATTTATGACACAAACTGCTTCATCACTTGAGCGTGTTAAATTTTGCATATTACTAACAATTTGTTTTATACGCTTAAACTGGAAGGTTAACTCTTCTAAATCTAACCTTGATGATTTCTCATCCTTACGATGTAAGTGTTCGGCCAGTGAAAGAAGTTTATCTGAAGCAATTGTCAAAGGAGAACTAATCTCATGGGAAACACCAGAAATCATCTCCCCCAATGCAGTCAGTTTGTCTGACCTTACAATCTGCTCATGAGACTCTTTAAGCTCCAAAATATGCTGTTTATATTTTTCATGGAGATGCTTTTCAATTGAATAATCTAAGATCTGTACTAAAACTTTTTGATCAAGAGGGATAAACTTAATCACAACAGTATAAGCAATTTCATTCAATAATAAATTTAATTCAGGGCTCACAATAGGTGCGCCCAATTTAAGAGCTTCTTGAGCATGCTTTAAGATCTCAAAATCTGAAACTTTTAAAAGTTGACCGATACCTTTAATCTTTTTTAACTTTCGCGGAGGTAATTTAAAAAAATGAGAACAAATAAAATTATAATATTCCAATTCTCCCTTAGCATTAATAAGCATTATTGGTGTTTGTAAATGATCTAAATAATCTGCCTTCACTCTACTACCCTTTCATCTTTAAAAAATTAAAATACTGTAGCTCTATTTCATCAAATTCCAAAGCCTCCCCAGCGTCATTAGTTTTTAATGGAGCTTTTCCATCTTTAATTTCCTCAGGAGTAAGTAAAATTTTAATTTCTTCGTCATTAGTCTCATCATAATAAGGAGCAACAAAGGACTCAATTCTTCCGTTGGGGTGGATAAAGCCAGCAACAATATTCATTTGCTCAATGATAACTTGAGGACATTCTTGATAAATAATTTCTTTATACTCAAGGTACTTGTTTTGAAATTCTACCCAATCTCTTATCCCACAAGAATTAATATGTGTAACCCCTTTTAAATTTAATACTAAAACATCTCCGCCTGCATCTTTAAGTGCAGAAAAGTCTGCGTCTTCATTAATTTGGCCATTTAAAATAGCATTGACCTTTTCACCAATTTTCTTTACATCAATTGTAAAACTCGACATTTACGAACCTCTTTCTATAACTAAAGTTACTTGTTTAGACTTAAAATCTTTCAAACGTTTATATTTATGTATCTTAACCAAGATTTGTGTTCTTTCACCTTTAACAAGACTCAATCTAAAAAGATTAACACTTTTTAAAACCATATATAGACCTAAGCCTGCTCCATATTCATTTCTCAAAAAAGTTTTTTCTTTGGCCACAAACTTTATTCTTTTAATAAGTTCATCAGAAGAAAAAAGACCATGATGATCGGTCACTTTTATCCAAATATCATCCCTTGATTCATAGACATCAAGCTCGCAATCCAACGCTAATGATTGTTTCATATTAACTATAATTGCATTTCTGATCAATTCAGAGCTGACAAGTAAAAGATAATATGTAAAATCATCAAATGTGTTCTTCAAATCAATTTTTTCAAACTCACCAGAAAGGATGTCAAGAACTTCAGAGGTCGATTCATCTGAAAATTTTTTTGTAATTATTGGCGACTTTAAATCTGAATAAGTCTCTTCTTGATAACTGTTAATTTCTTTGTACGGAACTAGAGCTTCAATGGAACAATTTAAAGATGAAAAAACATGATCAACATCGCCGTCATAAATCCAAACAGGATATTCTTCGTTTTTAGTAAAACAAAATTTTTCTTCTAACTTTTTTTTCTGTTGTTGAGAAATAGCAAAAGAGAAACAAGTTTTCATAAAATATCTAAACCTATAAGTGTAAAGTCGTCATCCAATTGTTCCTTATCATAAAAGGTCTCAAAATCTGCCTTAATTAAAGCAATAACATCAGCAATATTTTTATCTTTGGAGTTCAAAATTGTTTTTAAAAATCTACGTTGTCCATATTTTTTACGATCACTATTTTCAGCTTCAATAATTCCATCTGTATAAAAAATAAGACGATCCTGAGGCTTAAGTAATACACTGGCCGACTTGTAAACAGAAAGGTCACTTTCACCAAGACGTGGAGATAAATTCTCTAGGAGTGGTTTTAAATCATTTTTTGTAGGATTTTTAATACTATGATCCAATAAAAGCGGGGCACTGTGAGAGGCATTTGCATAACAAAACTCTAACGAATGATGATTTAAAATGCCCACAAAGGCTGTTGCATTCAGATTCTGTGAACTTTGACAAAAAATACTATTTAAATAATTCATAATTTTTTGTGGAGAAGCTAAAAAGTTTTTATCTACTTTACTCATATTTTTTAGCCCAATTAAAGCACTATGTAAGACTGCTGTCATAAGCGCAGCTGGAGTTCCATGTCCTGTCACATCTGCGATGACAAGAATTGTTTGGTCAGATGTTTGTATGTTTCCCCACCAATCACCAGCACACTCGGTAGCACTCTTATAAAAAGATTTGATAAAATACTTTTCATGAGAAACCTCTGACTGTGGAAAAAATTGTGTCTGAACGAGCTGAGCTGTTTTTATTTCTTCCTCAAGACGGAATTTTTCCTGCATCTGCCCCATATAAATATTAATATCATCTGCCATTTTATTAAAAGAATAGGCCAAAACACCAATTTCATCGGAAGATTTAATAGTGGATCTTACCTTAAAATTTGATTCTAAAAACTGACCAGCAAGCTTTGCCAACGAATTAATTGGTTTTGTAATCCAAGAAGACATTAATAAAACAACCATGATAGTTAAGCCTGCCACTAACAAGGCAAAAAACAGGGAGTTTTTAACTAAAAACTCTGAAGCTTTAAGTGCTTTTTCATAAGGTGTTTTAGTTACAAAATAAAAGCCATTAAACAACTTTCTAGCACTTATAATCACAGGATATGGACTATTTAATACAAAGGTTTTTCCTGTAACACCTGCTTCAAGCCTCTTTTTTAATTCTTTATGACCACGACTCAAATCAGCATTGAGATTAAGGAATTCATTTTCATATAATTGCGTCGTTTCACTTTCGAAGAACTCTCGGGTTTTGACCACAAAACCAATAAGTTTGTCAGTATATATTTTTTGAATATAGACCATTCCCTTATCTACAAAAACATTCTCTTTTTTATATTGCAAAATTTTTTGCAGCTCATTTTGAGCTAAAGATAGGCCTTGTAAACTTATAAAATGCTTTAACTTCTTCTCTCTAAATTCATAATGCCCTAAAATATTTCGTTTATGACTTAAGTAACTCAACAATAAGTCACCTGAAAAATCAAGTTTATCTATTCGGTTAAGTTCTTCTAAAAGACTATTAATTCTTTCTTTATAAAAAAGTGCATTTTGTTTGTTATATTCATCTAAAGAATTAAAGACATACGAAACCTTATCATCTTTAAAAATATTTACTGCATAATAAATATAAGAACTTAAACTTATTCCTAAAATTAAAAGAATAAAAAAAACGAGCTTTAAATAAATGGGCAAACTTATCTTATGCATTAACATACCTGACAATGAATTTATTCTATTATAATATTATTAATAACTAAGAATTTAAATAAAGAAATTATGCAACAACATATTCGATCATTTATCCCTGCCAGTTTCCTAGTTTTTATATCAGGCTTTACAATATTCTTGTATGGATATACTCAACTACTATCAGATAAAAGTGATCACGAATATATTACTAATCAAATAGGTACTATAAAAGACTTTACTCATGATGCCAGAGTAAAAAGATCTAGTAGCTTCCAATGGTCTCCTCTTAAAAAAGCTCCACTTAAACTTGCTGACCACGATAAAGTTTTTACTCATAAAAACTCACATAGTATTATCAAACTTAAGTCTGGTCATATCATTTATTTAAATGAACTATCTTTAGTTGAAGTCACTGGAGCTCAATCATTAAATCTCGAAGAGGGTCAATACAAAATTGAACTCAAAAAAAACGAAGTACCACTTAATATTAAGATAGGAAAAAAAGAATTTTTCTTACAAGCAAAGAAAAACTCCTTTGTCAGTATTCAAAAAAATAACTTTAGTGAATCAAAAATTACTGTGACCAAAGGTGAAGTCAATATCAATTTTGAGAATCAATCCTATCTTTTAACTCAAAATGAAAACAAGATATTAAAAAGTACCTCTTCTTCTCTTTATAAACTCGAGCCCGACGGCGATAGTTTTTACACTAATAGGCCAAAGTATCTGGTTCAATTTAAAAAAAATAATAAACTCCTAGACTCTTTTTTTATCGACAATACCTCTAAGTTTAAAAAGGCCAAGACCTATACTTCAACTTCAGAAATTTCCTTACCACCAGGAAAGTATTTTTGGAAAACAAAAGATTCGCCAATTGCTTATTTTAATATATATCATTTGATAAGCCCACCAGTTATAACAAGTCCTGCACTGAAGCAAATTTTTTATACATCGAAACAAAATCGCGACATACCAATTAAAATCAAAGGTCTTAAAGGTTATGAATATAGTATAAATTTATTTACAGAACAAAAACAGTTACTTCACTTTCAAAGAAGCGAAAAAGAAATCTTTAAACTTAAAAAACTAGTAAGTGGTAAATACTTTATACAGGCCAAACAAAAAAAAGAGTTTAGTCAGTCAAAATGGTCTCCTCCAAGAAGTTTTGAAATCATCCCAACTCATAAACTTAATCTAAAGTCAATTGCAATAGAGATTTCAAAGCCTAATCAAGAAGTTGAATTTAATTGGAATACCTCAAATGATAAACAAACAAACCTTTTTCAACTCTCCTCAGACCCTGATTTTAAAAGAATTATCATCTCTAGAAAAACTAAGTCACTCAATTCTACAAAAATAGTTGTACCAGATATTGGAACTTATTATTGGAGATCTATGAGTTTAAATGAATCAGGGGAAAAAGTTTATAATCATCCTGTAAAAGTCATTATTCGTCCGACTCCTAATCCAAAGCGTCCTCAAAAGCTACCAAACCTTAAAATCAAATATAAACGCTCATCTAGTTGGTTGAAATATTTTAAAAGAATATTAGATATAATCATTCCATCTGCCTACGCTAAGACTTCAAAGGGTGTTGTGGTTAAAATACCAAAGATTGATGCAGCAAAGAGCTATCAAATTGAAATTTTTAGCAATAAAAAACTAACCAAAAAAGTTCTTACTAAAGAAACAAACAAAACTACCTTTAAATGGTCTCCCCCCTTTTCAGGGATTTTTTACTGGCGTGTGAGATATACAGATCATTGGGGAAGAATGTCTCAATTTTCAGAACCTGCACAAATTGAAGTCGAAATTATTAGAGCTCAAGATAAAGTAAAAAACAAAACACCTCCAAAACTTAAAAATAAAATCGCACAAAAAAAAATGAAAACCCAATCTTTTTTTGCAGAATACGCCCCAACCTATTTAACCTACCGACAAAGTTCTACACCAAAAGTTCTCCTCGATGGTATTGTGGCCAATGGAATCAGGCTTGGATATAAACACCAAAGTGTGAAACCTTATATTTCTCATTATAATCTTTTTCATGAAAGCTATGCAGGTAAGGTTTTTAATGAACATAAATTTAGTCTTAAAAAAACAACCTTTGAAATAACATCACAATTTCATCAATTAGGACTAAGCTTGCAATTTTCACAACAACAAAAATATAAACTCAACTCCCAAAATACGAGTATTAGATCTACTCATAAAGTAACAAAGCTAAAACTTGGTCCTCATTATAAAAAGACACTAATTGTTGGCAAAAATGCATTTATTGACCTAGATTTAGCTTTTTTAGGCATACAAGGAAGTGATTACAAACTTAAACTAAGTTATCGAAAAAACTCTAAAAAAGCACTTCGTTTATATCTGGGAGCTGAATACTTTTTTTCAAAAACGACTGAAGACGAGTTAACTTACGAATACGAGTATTTACAAATACTTACTGGTCTTAAAACGGTGTTTTAAGACCAAATATTTTCTTAATATTCTTTTAGCTACCTACAAAAAGTCCTTTAATTTAAACAACTTAAAGCTCCCGCCCTATTTGCTCAAAATCATTTTGAGCTTGATAATATAACCATGAAAAACTTAAGCTTAATTACTCTTTTTCTTTTTTTACTCTATTCATGTGTCGATCAAGGCAGTGATAAAGATAAAGAAATTTCTTCTGTTTTAGATGATAGTTTTGAAACAAAACCACTAGCATCTGGACAAGTAAAAATTGGACAATGTTATGAGGAGCAATATGCTCCATCAGAAGAAAATATTAACAGGAAAATTGATATTGTTATTGTTCCTGATACTTCTGCTTCAATTATCGAAGAAAGAGAAAAAATAGCTCAAGGATTTGAGTATTTTATTAACTCTCTTCCCTCACAAATAAACTTTAGAATTGCAGTTGTTTTAGGCCATGGCCCTAATTCATCACTATCCGGAAAATTATATCAAAAATCCACAGAGCCTAGAGTCTTAGACTCAGATGTACTCACCAAAGAAGAGATTATTAATTCACTAAGTTTAAAACTCAAAAATCCTTCTCAAGATAGTGAAACAGATGGTGGAGAAATGGGTATTTATTCCTTCACTAAAGCGATAACGACAAACTTAGCAACCAATAAAACCCAAGGGTTCTTTCGAGAAGATGCAGCTTTAGCTGTTGTTTTTGTTGCTGACGAACAAGATATCTGCGCAGAGTTTCCTGTAGGAGTAAGCCCAGTGATTGATCCCCAAGGAGCAGAAAATAATTCATATAATAAATACTGTGTAAATGATCAAAATGAGCTCTTATATTATCCTGAACAAGTTATTCAAAATATAAAAACACTTCAAAGTGACAGACCTTTTATCCTTGGAGGTGTTCTATACAATAATAGTAATACCATTACTTATAATGGAGAAAACGAAATTGGCTACGGCTATCTTGAAACGATTCAAAAGGCAAATGGGCTTATTATTGATCTTGCCAATGGAAGTTATGGTCTTGGGCTTGAAAAGCTCGGAAAATTAGCGATGATTAATATTGCCCCAACAAATCAATTTGCTTTAAGTACTGACAGAGTCGACTTAAATTCAATAAAAACATATATCAATAATCAAGCTGTAGCAAATAGTTACGATCCACAACTTAATGCAGTCTTATTAAAGACTACACCTGATGTTTTTGATGTAGTCAATATTAACTATTGTGAAAAAGTGGAGTCTCCTAAAAATATACTTAAAATTATCTCTGGTGGTTTTCATAATTGTGCCCTGTTAAAGGATTCAAAAATTAAATGTTGGGGGAAAAATAATTTTGGACAACTTGGTCTTGGCCACACCGAAGACATTGGTGATGATGAATTACCTCAAAGTGCTCCTTCATTAGATTTCGGTCAAAAAGTAATCGATATGGCAGCTGGTCTCTACCATACATGTGTTCTGCTTGAAGATGGAAATGTAAAATGTTTTGGTGATAATTCACAAGGACAATTAGGACAAGGTCATACCAATAATCTTGGAGATAATGAAGCTGTCAACACAATACCACCAGTAAATTTAGGGCAAAAAGCAGTGAAAATCTATGCTGGGACCAAATACAATTGTGCTTTACTGGAAAATCAATACATAAAATGTTGGGGTGAAAACAACTATGGCCAACTTGGCTACGGACATACAAATAACCTTGGTGATGATGAAAGCTTAGAGTCCTACTCTACTGTTCCACTTGGGGATAAAGCTGTAGCCTTAGATATATCAACAATCAGTTACCATACATGTGCTGTCTTAAAATCAAACAATAGTATTAAATGTTGGGGGCTCAATAACAATGGTCAACTTGGGTATGGACACACAGAAAACCTTGGTGATAATGAACAACCTAATAGCTATTCAGGTCTCTCTTTTGGAAACAAAGTTCTCCAAATTTCGACTGGTTTTTTGCATACATGCTCAGTTAACTCTGGTCAAATCCTAAGTTGTTGGGGTTCAAATAATTTAGGTCAAATAGGTCTAGGTTACTACGATATACTTGGTGATGATGAAACAATAAATAATACAAATGGGTTAGATATAAATAGTGAGGGAGCTCAAATGGTTAGTAATGGAAATGCACATACGTGTTTTATCGGTACTGATGAATCCCTTTATTGTTTTGGTGCTTCAAACTTTGGACAAACAGGTCTAGCTCATACAGATAATATTGGAGATAATGAAAATATTAAAGACAATACTAAGGTTCAAATTGACTTAGCTCTTTCACAAGTTTCTGCCGGGATCAATCATACTTGTGCACTCACTAAGGATGAAGCAGAGATTATTTGCTTTGGAGCTAATGCTAATGGACAACTTGGACTTGGACATACTCAAACAATTGGAGATGATGAAACTCCATGGGAGTTTGTTTCTTTGCTAAATAAAAACTAATTCTTTTAAGTTATTTTAACTCTGACTAATTGAATAAAAACAAAACTCATCATAAAACTTAAACCCATTAAAAAATAAAAAGATAAAATTTCCTCTGCTTGCGAGTTTCTGTAATGACAGGAATAAACAATATCAGATTTTAAAGCCTGTGATCCTTTGGCCAGGGGATCGCTAATCGTTGGAAGAGTTGATTGAGTGGCCACCGGAGTCGTTGCCACTCCAGAATAACTACCTGAGGGAGTATCTATGCGAATTTGCCCATGGCCCCCTACACCACCACTACCTCCATTATCAAGTCCAGTGGCCCCTCCAGAGCCTGCAGCTCCGCCTTGTGCGGAAAGATTACCATTAATCGTCACACCTTTTTTACCAATAATATAAATCGCGCCACCTGAGCCGCCGCCTCCGCCACCACCGCCAGATTGACCTGAGCTTGCCCCCCCATTGGCACCAGCTCCTCCATTAGCATTGATATCACCATTAATAATGACTTCACCTTTAGCAATAATCATAATCCCTCCACCACCGGCACCACCATCTCCGCCAGGTTCAACGGTAGAAAAACTATCTTCACCAGAGCCACCGGCACCTCCACCAACGCCTCCAGAAAACTCATTCTCAAAATTATTAGCAGGATAGTATCCACTACTGGGAATTGCACCACCTACACCGACAGCTCCCCCACCGATACCATTATTTCCATCATCCCCTTTAGTTGGAAGGGAAGAACTTCCAAAGCGTCCACCTGAGCCTCCACCACCACTAGCATCATTAAGTCCAGCTGTTCCTCCTTGCCCCTGCCCACCTAATTTAGTTTGAGCATCAACACCATTGCAAACTCCAGAGGCTGGACAATCGCCCCCTAATGAGCCTCCAGGTCCAGGAGAATTTGAATTGGCCTTTAAATTAATATCTCCATCAATTCGTACATCGCCTTGAGAACGAATAACAATATAGTCTGATGCTGCATAAAAGCTAATTGTTTCAGACGAATCAATCGTCACTGATTGGCAATTGTAAAAACGGTCCGCCTTGTCGCCAGTTGTCCAATTACAAACTTGTGAACCATCGCCAAAGGACAACGAAGCATAGACATCAATAGAAAACATGAACAATAGATTAATGAGTAAAAATATTTTCACCTATTTAGTTTAGCAATCATATTAAGAAATAGGAACTAAAGGATATCGAGTTTTTTTAAAAGGTGTTTTGCATCCAATTTTAAAGCAGGGGGATCATTTTCAACCCATTGGATGCCCTCTTGCACTTTTTCCATACTTTTTTTATACTTGGCCAGATCAAGGGCTTTGTTATCAGCAATGGCCATATTTAATTTTTCTAACTGTTTATTGTTATTTTCAATCAGCTTTTTTTGATATTGATTTTGCTGCTCAAGCTCTTTTAAACTTTTTATTAAGCGCGAATTATCTGTTGAGCTTTTCACATATTTTGCCATGTTTTTCTTATCGGAAAGCAAATAAAATACTTTAGCAAAAGATCAACCTCAATTTAATAATAAAAACAATCCAGTCACTACCCCAGAGCCAATAAAAATGATCACTGTATAACTCATCATCTCTTGTAATTTAACTCCGGTTAAACTTAATAAAGGAAGCGCCCAAAAAGGTTGAATCATATTCGACCAGGCATCTCCCCAAGCAATGGCCATGGAAGCTTTAGAAAAATCAACTCCTAATTCTTTAGCCGCTGGAAGAATAATAGGGGCCTGGATCGCCCACTGCCCTCCACCACTAGGTACAAAAAAGTTTAACAATCCTGCTGATAAATAAGTAAAAAATAAAAAACTATCTGCACTTGAAAAATCAAGAAACAGCTGAGTCATCATCTGGCTTAATCCAGAGGACTTCATCATGGCCATAAGGCCTGCATAAAGAGGAAATTGCAGAATGATACCAGAGCTTTGTGTCACAGCGTCCTTAAAGAGTTTAAGATAATTGCGAGTTGTCTGAGAGAAAAGATAACCCAAAAATAAAAAAACAAAACTCACTGTTCCTAAGTTTAGTGATTTTCCTGCAAAAAAATATTGAATTAAGTATATAAAAGCAAAACTGCAAAAGACAATGACTAAGAGTTTTGAATTTTCTAGCTGAGCTGCAAAAGAATTATCTGCTTTAGTTAACGAAGAAGGTTTAGCTTCGGCGAGGTCAAAGTCTGAATCATGAGAATGTTTTTTTTCTACCTGACTTAACCAAAAATTAATTCCAAAAATACAAAAGATATTAACTAATAATAAGACTAAATTAAATGAGGAAAAAACTGTTTCAGATAAAGCAAGTGACGACTCTCCAATAATTTCTTGAATATCTATTGAGGGTGAAGTGAGTTTTAAAGGAATTGATCCAGACAAACCACTATGCCAAACAAGAAAACCTGAATAACTTGACGCCAAGATAAGGGCAAAATTGAGCTGTTTTATTCTTTTTGCCAATTCCAAAGCAAATAAAGCAGAAACAATTAACCCAAAACCCCAGTTTACCCAGCAAGCAAGAGAGCTGACCAAAGTTGTTAATAAAACCGCCTTTGCTTGATCTTTTGCTAAAGAAGCAAGTTTATCCAAACAAAATTTTATAGGAGCAGTATTGGCCAAAGCATGCCCGGTAACCAAAATTAATGTCATCTCCATGGAAAACTTTAAAAGGTTCCATAAACCATCCCCCCAAAAAGATATCATTTCCAACGGCCCACTTGGGGTGAGAGTAATTCCTAAGAGGAAAACAAGAAACGTTAACAACACTGCAAATAGAAATGCATCCGGTAAATACCTTTTCATTAACCGATCAAAAAAATATGTTAGATATTTCAAATGGCCTCCATATCAATTAACTTTTGTTTATCAATGACATAGTTTTAATAAAAAATCACAATGCATAGCAACTAAACACAAGCAACTATGGCCATATGCTCATAAATTATATAGGCTTAGCTGACTGATAAGTAACGAGAGAGGTAATAAATATGGCCGGTCTAAATAAAATAGTTCAAAGCTATGAAGAGGCATTAAAAGGTATTGAAAACAATATGCTTCTCATGGTTGGAGGCTTTGGTTTGTGTGGTATTCCAGAAGGCTTAATAGAGAAAGTGGCAGATACTGGTGTCAAAGGTCTTACATGTATTTCAAATAATGCTGGTGTTGATGGTTTTGGACTTGGAAAGCTCCTAGAAAAACGTCAAATAAAAACAATGATTGGCTCTTATGTTGGAGAAAATAAGCTTTTTGAAGAGCTTTTTTTAAGTGGTGAAATGGAAGTTATCCTCACACCTCAAGGGACTTTGGCGGAAAAAATTCGGGCCACCGGTGCAGGTATTCCCGGTTTTTACACTGCTACTGGTTATGGAACTCAAATTGCCGAAGGTAAAGAAACTAAAGAATTCAATGGGCGAATGTATGTTTTAGAAGAAGCTTATCCTAAAGCAGACTTTGCATTAGTTAAAGCTTGGAAAGCTGACACCTATGGAAACCTTATCTTTAGAAAAACCGCGCGCAACTTTAACTCTATGATAGCTACAGCCGGTAAAATCACTGTCGTTGAAGTTGAAGAAATTGTTGCAGCTGGTGAACTTGATCCCGATCATATTCATGTTCCTGGAATCTATGTTGATAGAGTTATTAAAGGTGAATTTGAAAAAAGAATTGAGAAAAGAACCGTCAAAGCGTAGGAAAAATTATGGCATTAACGAAAGAACAAATAGCGCAAAGAATAGCACAAGAATTAAAAGATGGATTTTATGTAAACCTAGGGATTGGAATTCCTACTCTAGTTGCAAATTATATTCCTAAAGGTGTAGAGATAATGTTGCAATCAGAAAATGGTTTACTGGGAATGGGTGAATTTCCTACAGAAGAACAAGTAGACCCGGACCTTATTAATGCAGGAAAACAAACAGTAACGATGGCACCAGGAGCCGCTCTTTTTGACTCTGCAGAATCATTTGCCATGATTCGAGGTGGGCATGTTGACTTAACAGTCCTAGGTGCGTTTGAAGTTGATCAACAAGGAAATATTGCATCGTGGATGATCCCAGGAAAGTTAGTAAAAGGAATGGGCGGTGCTATGGACTTAGTTGCAGGCGCTGATAATATTATTGTAGCGATGACACATGCAAATAAACACGGTGTTTCAAAAATACTTAAACAATGTAGCCTCCCTTTAACAGGTGTCAATTGTGTTAAAAAAGTTGTAACAGATCTTGCGGTATTAGAATTGATCGATGGGAAGTTTCACCTCATTGAAAGAGCTCCTGGTATTAGTATAGAAGAAATTCAAGCAAAGACAGAAGCTGAACTTGTCGTTGCAGCAGATGTAAAAGAAATGACGCTCAGTGTTTAATAAATACTGAAATTTTTTCGTGTAAAAGATAGCTAAAATAGCTCTTGTTTGATAAATATCCTGAAATCTTATGATGGAGGATGATAGTTATGAAAAAATTAATGACAGTTTTAGCCGTTTTTTTAGCTTACAACTTGGCCTGGGCCAATCAAAATGTTTCACAGACTTTAATGAATGAATGGAATCAACTTAATGATCATATCGAAAATATTTCCAAAGATGGGAGTATTGGTGGTTATATGGACTATAAATCATATGGTGATGTGACATTACTCTGGAGAACTGGTGAGATGTCAACATATGGGGACGAGGTTATCAGGCTCTATAAAGAGAATAATCAAGGAAGAAGTTTTGTCGTCTCATATTATAAAAGCCACAATATTATTGAAGGAAAAGTAGTTTTAAGAAGGTTTATAGGACCAGAGCCTAGTGGCTGGATCAATCATACAATTGATTATAACAATGGTGACTACCTTCAAAGACAAGGTCGAACACCTTATTTATCAACAAGTGAAAAACAAATGTTAAACACTTGGGGAATTACATTATTAACTGAATAATGAACCAAATAAAAAAACAATCTTTAAGCCTCTCAGTAAAATGAGAGGCTTTTTTATTTGTAAAAACTCAAACTCACAGACATAAGCTGTTATGATATAACTATTCTAAGTTTCTAGATGTCTGAACAGAAAAGTTTAATGGGCAAGATTAGCAGTTGGTTTTAATAAAAGCATTTTTTTGAAAGTATAAAAAATTATAAGAAAATTTAAGATAAATGACTTTCTATTTTTTATATAAAGCAAATCAAACTTTAGTTTATGTTCAGCTTTAGCATCATAGACTAAGGCAATCTGCGCCAATCCAGTAATTCCAGGATGTACGCAGTGACGTCGTGAATAATCTAAAATTTGTTTATCGTACTCACAAGTGAATTCAGGTCTTTCTGGTCTAGGACCAACAAACACCATTTCACCTTTAAGAACATTAATAAGCTGTGGTAATTCATCTAGATGTGACTTTCTAAGTAAAGAACCTAATTTTGTAATACGAGGATCACCTTCCCAACTTAATGTATGTCCTGTATTTTTTTCTGCATCAACTATCATTGTACGAAACTTTAATATTTTAAAGATTTTTCCATTTTTACCAACTCGCACTTGCTTATAAAAAACATCTCCACGAGAAGAAATCTTAATTAGAACTGCAACACAAATAAAAACGGGAGAAGAAAAGGCCAACAAAATAAAAGCTGCTAAACGACTAAAAAAAAGCTCGCTCCAATCATTTAGTTGAGAATCAGATACTTGATTGAGTCCAATACCTGCTGATTTAAAGTACCACCTAAAAACCCTACTACCCCATGTTAATGACTCTGAATCATAATTCGAACTTTGCTCAAAAGCCTTACTGTTCGTTTTAATGATGTTTTCACTAGAAAAGTGAACTTTCATGCCAATTTTCTCCTTAAGCAAGAAGAAAATTATCTATTTATACATAACTAGGCCATAACAAATTGGGATATTGGGAATAATTACAAGATTGCGACGCGTCAAAACTAATACAACTCTCCTAGCAGCTCATCCGCTTGATCTTTAATGACATAAAATTGCTCTATTCTCTCAGCAGAAGTAAGTTGTTTTTGTTTAAAAACATCACCCTGCCTCAAAGTTTTTAGCCATTTTTTTATCTTGATTAATGCTTTTTGACTTCCAAGTTTCTGTTTTAGCGCAGTATCAAGAAAAGAAATTTTTCGAAATAACTCTAATCCTTCTGTGGCCAATTCAAATTTTAGACTAGGATAGAGTTCTCCATTTCGAGTTGGATAAAGCATAGCAATATCGCCTTCTCGTCCATCTAAATCATAATAAGGATAGTTTTGAAATGCACTTAGGTGCCAGTCCAAATAAAAGTCCAAGCCAGCTTGTTGGGCCCGATACAACCAAGGGCCAAAGACATACCGAGGATCTTCTAAAGCACCAGAACTTAGGTTATACATTCCGACTTTCTGGCCAAGCTTTTTTAGATTTTTAAGTGATGAATAAGACAAAGATGAATAAATTCCATAATCAAATAATCGATTTAAGCTTTCTGTCTTAAAATCATCCGTATGAGAAAAACCACCGACCAACAATGAAGAATAATGCTTTTTAAGTTTTTTAATATATAAAATATCTTTTTTCACTCGATTGGAATATCCCGCCGCCTCATCACTTACCGTCAAAACAAACTTTGGCCATTGATTCATCTTAAAAACTTTTTTATAAAAATCAGTGAAATTGGAATCTTTATTATCAATCTCAAGATCAGCTAAAAACTGACCTCCATAACTAAAAATTGTGTCAATAGAGTTTTTTTTAGCCTCAGATAGGACTTCAGTTAGCTCAGATGGAAGATGGAAATCATTTGAAGATATATTTGTAGGCCCAGGTAAACCTGAAAAAGTCGTAAATCCTCTGGATATGAGTAATTCCAAAGCCTTCATACGCAAACGATGAGAAAAATGGACTAATTGTTTAGAGTCAAAATATAAGTATGGTAGAGGATCAAGGCCAATCATCCCAACCGGAAAATTTAAAGATGGTAATTCATAATTATCGACTTTTAATAAAATGGGAAGACTATTATCACCTATTCTCAAAGTCCCTTTGTACTCACCTGGAGAAAAACTTTGATTAATTTTAACTTTAAGACTTAAATAACTGTTTTGAGCACCATCAACTTGAAGTTTATTGTTCTTTAATGGTTTTAAATACTTTCCTACGATTTGATATGTTTCATGATTAGCATCGGCTGAAGCAAATTGATAGATGAGCTGAGAGACTTCGATCTCAGAAGATTGAATCACTTCATTTTGGGCACTTTTTAAATCACTTACAGTAATTTTTTTTTGAACATCTTTTTTAGGAATCTGAATCAAAGAAAAGGGCTGGGTCTGAACTCCTCCCCTTAAGTCAATTTTCTTTTTTATACTTCTTGCTCCATTGGGATTAAGGTCCAATCGTGGTTTAACGACTCCAAGTTTTGCTGTTTTTTGATTTTTAAAGTCAATCGCTCTAAAGTTTCTTCTAAAAAACTCTCTACCTGCCCTATCAACCTTTTCTAAAAACTTTTTTGCATTTTTCTCTTTTGACTTCTCCCATATAACAAGAGAGTTCAAATTAATGCCTGTCGCATCACCTTTAAAATCAAAGGAAAGTTTGCCATTAGAAACTTGCACCTCTCCTTCGAGTCTTTCAAAAAGACTTCCAAGATAATAATCATAAATATTTTTTTTTAAACTAACCTGATGGTTTTCAAATCGAAAATAATCCTTCAAAAAATCATCAGTCGTTCTGTGCTCACTCAGACGAACTTTACCGTTAACAACAACCTCTCTACTTTTCCAAAATGGAATATCCCAATAACCTAATCTATTTATTTGCAGTGTATACTGATAATTTCCATTCGGAAGCTTAACCTCAAAACTTCCTTTTCTTACCCCGATAGAGTAACGGTTTAGAGGGTCTGTATATTTATCGTCAAATACTCGATAGAAATCAGGCTCAACAAACCCAAAAACTCGATTCGTATTTAATTTATTTTTTGTTGTAATAGGTATAAAACCATTAATCAGATTTGCTTTTTGGCCGGTAAAGTCAAAAGCAAAAATATCCATTGGTCTTTTTGGGTAATCAGAGTAGATTAAATGAATCGACTCTAAAAGAACATTGTACTCTCGAGATAGCTTTTTATTTACATCTGTAACAAGAAAAACCTTAGCAATTTTATTATAATCAATCGTTCTATCATAGCGAACGGAACCTCGTTCTCCCACTTTTTGCTTTAAGGGAATATAGATGGTGTTCTTTCCAGGTGCAAGGATCGTATTATGATTTAATTGTCCCCAGTAACCGCGGCTAATTGTATCTGCAATAGCAACGCTAAGTTCAATATGCTTTTTATGTGGATTCAAGAAACTAAGTTTAAGAAAATTATATTTATTCCAAGATATCTTTTTTAAACTAGATTTTTTTAGATGATAATAATCTCTGCTTTTTATAACAGCATGCTTTTTTGTTTTACTGAGTCTCAATGGAGACAGATTCACTTTATGATCTCTAGTGAAAAGTTCTTTTTTCTCTTCTTTAAATCCCTCATTCTTAGCAAAAGGCCCCCCACAATGTGGACATTTTTCATAGTGTCGATCCCAAAAAAGACCTTCTCTTACACATAAGTGAGGCGTCGGCCGAAGTGTAGGTTGCATTTTTATTTTTGGAGTTATCTTCTGAAAGACAACACCTTGTTGTTTCTTTTCTAAGCTTTGCTTTACTTGAGAAAGTTTAAATGAATCAAACCATACTTGACCAGAAGAAGTAAGTCTGAGCCAAAATTCAAAACTCTTAGAATTAATCTCAACGTGATAAGTCACCTTTGTCCAAAAACCATCCTCAAAACTTTTTCTAAAAATTGTCTCAGTTCCCTGGCCTCGATCAAAAAAGCTCCAGATATTTTTGTCAGCCCCATCTAATGAACGTAAATAAAACTCAATTTTATATCGGCCATTTTTTAGATTATCGAACTTTCGATACAAGGTTTTTTCCTGTCCAAAATCACAACTCATCCAAAGACTAGACTTATCTTGATGTCCTCGATCTTTAACCAAACTTCCAAGTCCACTTCCCCACACTCCCCAGTTTGAGATTCCTTTTTCAAAAGTAAAAACCTCTGCCAGGCCATTTTGACAAAACAAAAAGATAAAGACTAAAGCATAATTTATTTTTTTATAATTCATGATATAGTTAATTATAAACTAAGTTATGATATTTAGGAACTCTATGTACATTAGAAGTAAAATAATTTTTTTATATTTACTCAAATTTGGTGGAATATTTTTATTGGCAAAATTTTTTAATCGCAACAAATTAAGAATTCTTTGCTATCATGGAATATCCTTAGAAGATGAACATAAATTCATCCCATCAAATTTTATCAAGTTTACAACTCTACAAAAAAAAGTCCAATGGCTTAGAAAGTCAAATTATACTATAATATCGCTTGAACAGGCCATAAGGGCTTTAAAAAATAAACAAAACCTTCGTAATTGCGTCGTCATTACCTTTGATGATGGCTTTGAAAGTATACTGGAAGAAGCCTTCCCTTGGTTTATCAAGGAAAATATCCCTGTAACTCTTTATCTCACAAGCTATTATGCGCAAAATCGAGGTCCAATATTTCGATTAGCTGTCCAATATCTATGCTGGAAAAGTACACCTCAAAAAATTCAACTTGGAAAATATACACTAGAAACTAAATCTGATGACTCCATCTGGAAATTTATTAATAATTGCGAAAAACAATTAACTCATAAACAACGAAATGATCTCCTTAATGCGATTCAAGATAAACTAAATATCAAACTAAGTTTGCAAATATTAAAGTCTCTTTCAATCATTTCAGCTGAAAAAATTAAGGAACTAGACCAAAATCATATTGATATCCAACTCCATACACACAGACATCTTTTTCCAGCAGACGATGAGATTGCAACTAAAGAGCTTCAAGACAATATAGAGTTTCTAAAACGCCACACAAACTCCTCATTAAAGCATTTTTGCTACCCTAGTGGGATATGGAGTCCAAAAAATTTTCAAACATTAGAAAAATTTCATATTGCTTCTGCGACAACATGTGAGCCCGGCTTGGTTAAAAAAGATGATCATCTTTTGGCCCTGCCTCGTATTATAGAGTCTCAAAAAATGTCACTAATCCAGTTTCAAGCGGAAATACTAGGAATAGGTGATGCCCTGAGAAATCTTATCAAGAGGCTTAAAACTTAAAAATAGATTTTTCTTGTGGCCGTTCATCTTCTCCCTGTTCTTCTTTTACCTCATCAGCTCTAAACTCATTGACACGGTCCACTAGTTGAAAATCTCCAATATTACCTATTCGACCTTGACCAATAACTTTAGAGTTTCTTGTATCTCTGTCATAAATCACGAAGATCTCTCCAGGGATAATGGGATACATACTATCAAAACACTCAATGAGAGCGCTTGAATTATTTTTAAAAAACAAGTGAGCTTTGTAATATTTATTAGCATTTTTACTCTTGAGATAGCAAATCATCGGTTTTGTTATATCGAGTCCCTTACCAATTTTTAAATCAACTAATTGAAATCCTTGATGGGTAAGGTTTGGCCCTTTACCAACATATATTGTACCGGAAACAAAATTATAATCGACAATCTCAAGTTCCTTATCGGCCAATGGTGTCTCATTAAAACTTAAACTTTTTTCCGTAATATAATGAGACAAGATACCATCATGGTCAGTATAAATTGTTTCCGTGTCAATATCTTGAACATTACCTTCTTTTAATAATGACTTGGGTACCTTAGAATTAGCATAATCAAGATACGAGTCTTTTTTACGAAAACAAAAATGAGACTTTTTAACATGGGGATTTTCAGTTGAAATTTTAAATTTTTTCCCAATTTTTTCAACTTCCTCTTGTGAGAGCTCTCCTAGTGGTAGTATAAGATGTTTTAAATAAAAAGAGTCTAATCCTGCCAAAAGATAAGATTGATCTGCATTTTTATCATTATTGGAATGAATAAAATACTCCTCAGAGTTTAAATTTTTTCTAACTTTAGCGAAGTGCCCAGTCGCAATATAGTCTGCATTAAGTAATTTCATCTTTTCAAATAAAACCTTTAGCCTCATATGAGTGCACTGAAAGCAAGCCGTGTTAGCATTGGCAGTTAATTTATTGACAACTAATAAATCCAAAACCTCTGCTTCAAACTGCGACTTAGCATCTGTCGCATAAAATGGGATTTTCATCTGGTCACAAAAACGACGAACTTTTTCAACATCTTCGATATGACAAAAAGGGTAATCGCTAGCGGACTTAAACTGATCATTACTGTTGGTTAAAATCGAAACTCCAATAACGTTCATTCCTTGTTTTTTTAATAACAAAGCAGCAACGCCTGAAGCTAAGCGCCCAGTCAACCCTACAACGACTGTTTTACCCTCGTAATCTGCTCCAGTACTCATAATAACTCCTAGGAAAATTATATTCTATAATAAAATACTAAAAAAGTTGGCAAAAATATCGATAAGTAAGTTATGAATAATGTAAAAAAATTAACTTTTTCCAAAATATGTATATTTGAGATTCAAAATACTAAAAAACAACAGTTTAATCCACTAAAAGAATTTTTATACTACTTAAAATTTTCAGGAGTTAAAGGTGTTATTGACTTTGCCTACTCCTCTCATGAAGATTCGCTTCATAAAAACTTAACTGTTAAACAAAACTTAATTCTAGATGCTATTCCAGTCTCTCTTATTAAAGACGGAGAAAATAATCTTACAGAATTTATCAACACATTAACTAACCCTTTTTTAATAGAAATAATTGGTCAGCTAGGTAGCCTCAACAAGTATGTTCATGAGCTCACTGCTGGGGAGCTAAAGATGGCCTCAATTATAAAAGCGATATTATCTCAACGAGAATATATATTTCTTGTTGAACCTGAAACAAATCTGCAATTTAATCATATTCAAATCTTAAAGGATTGTATTGAATTTGAGGTAAAAAATAAGGGAAAAACTATCTTTATAAAACCTGCCAACAAAGACATTTGGTTAGATATTTCGACCCATATCATTTCAAGATGCGAAAAGACCCATGGATACCAAAATATTCAAAACCCTTTGAGTAAACATGGTGAAGTTGAAATTGAAAAAGAACAAACGAACAAGAACTTCAATTTTAAACTCATTAAAAAAGTGGCTTAGTCAAGTGACTGGTTTAACTCGAATAAACTCGGCCCCAACTCCGAAATAACACCTCCACCGAGACATATATCATCGTCATAAAGAACAACAGATTGACCACATGAGATTGCTCTTTGCGGTTGAGTAAAGCTTACCTTAAGTTTGTCATTCTCAATCTTGACATTGCACTCCTGATCTTCTTGTCGATAACGAATTTTAGCTTTGCATTTTAAGGGAAAGCTTGGAGGAGAACTAATCCATGTTAAATTAATAGCGTTAAGCTCCCCACTAAAAAGAGCTGGATGCTTTTCTCCCTCTACAACATAAACTGTATTGTCCTGAACATTCCTTTTAGCAACAAACCAAGGACCACCTGGTCCCCCTAGTCCTAATCCTTTTCTTTGTCCTTGTGTATAAAAACACATCCCATCATGCTCACCTAAGACCTTACCTGTATCTAAATGTACAAATTTTCCCTTTTGTGATTGAATATAACTCGATAAAAAATTCTTAAAATTACGCTCACCAATAAAGCAAATCCCTGTTGAATCTTTCTTAGTCGAAGTTTTTAAATTAAAGTCATCTGCAATTTTTCTCACTAGATTTTTAGGTAAATGTCCAATTGGGAAAAGAACATCTTTTAATACACTTCCAGATATAGCATGCAAAAAATAGCTTTGATCCTTATTTTTATCATGCCCTTTTTTAAGCAAAAACTCACCATCCTTATTTTCGATTTGACAATAATGTCCTGTCGCTAAATAATCGGCTCCAAAACTTTTTGCCTTTTCGTAAAAGACCTTAAATTTTATTTCTCGATTGCACAAAATATCAGGATTCGGGGTCAGACCTTTTTCATAATCTTCAACAAAAGACTCAAAGACATTTTCTTTGTACTCATCAGAAAAATTAAGTGAATAATAAGGTATATCTAACTGCTCACAAACTTCTGCAACATCTTGAAAGTCCAAATCTGAAGAACAAACACCATTTTCATCTGTTTCTTCCCAATTTCTCATAAACATACCAATCGTCTTATAACCTAATAACTTCACCAATGCTGCTGTAACAGAAGAATCAACACCTCCGCTCATTCCGACGATAACTGTCTTTTTTGCATTATTGCTTATTATCTTTTGATCGATATCAAATCCATATTGCTTTAAATATTTAATTGCCTCAAATTCATTCATAACACTTATATAATCCTTACAAAGAAAGAGATCAACCCCTTTAGTTTAAAACTCTCTTAAAACAAGCCTTAAAGTCATCAGACTCTAAAAAATCATCATGCTTGCCTGAAATTTCATAAGTTTCAATTTTACCCTTTATATATTTTTCCCAGCCGAGATATTTATAAGAATAAAGACCCTGCTTAGCGCTTTTGGCCCTAATAAGCTCAAGATCGCCATCAAATGAATTTCCTTGATAATGTCTAATCAATTTGTAATGCTTGCGCTCCAAAAAATAGCTAATTAACTCTAAAGGAGGCTTTGCACCAATCCAAGAACATGTTTTTATTAATAAAGATTTTTTAAGGTGCTCATATTTGTAATAGAAGCGTTTACTAAGGTTATTCACCCAACTAAGCTTATTTTTTGAATATTTATTGAGATCAAGATGTGGCGCAAATGTATCAAACATTATAAGCTTTTTCACATTAATCTTTTTCATACTCATTTGATGCGCAACCTCTAAGGCCAGAAGCCCTCCCATCGAACCTCCTGAGAAAATTATATTTGACTCATTCTTAATAAGTGGAAATATAGCTTCGGCATATAAAGAAGCTAAGTCTTCAAGTGTTTCATAAGAAAAATGCTCACCATTGACTCCAGGACTCTGTATTCCGTATATAGAATAATCCTCACCAATTAAATCACGCAAAGAGGCATAATTAAGAACATTTCCCCCCGCACCATGAAAACAAAAAAGAATAGATTTGCTCCTATTATTAAGTCGAATCGGAACTAAGGGAGAAAACTTTTCATTCGTAAGTGATCGGTCAAGATAACGACTATCCGCTTCAACAAATTTAGTAAATGAATCTAATTTGCTATTTTCTAAAAGACAAGCTAATGGTACCGTCACTGAAAACTCATCAGAAACAGACTTTAAAAGCTCAATGGCCAACAAGGAATGCCCCCCTAAAAGAAAAAAGTCATCATGATCTTTAATCTCTTCTGTTTGTAAGTGCTTTTCCCATAATGACCTCATTCGATCTTTAAATCCATCATTATCTTTTAGCTTTAATTGTTCGTTTGTAGTAGAGGAAATATTATTTATACTAACTCTTGATGTTGTTAAACGAGGAAGTTCCTTTTTATCAATTTTACCGTTTAATGTTTTGGGAAACTTTTTTAAGATAATAAAATGAGAAGGAACCATATACAAAGGTAAGTGAAGCCTTAAATATTCACGCATCTCTTTTTCAGAAATCATACGATCATTTTTTAATTTAAGATAAGCGACAATTCTTTTATCATGCTCAACTTCAGAACTTATCATCACTAAAGCCTCTTCAACCTCCTCAAGTTCAGAAAGTCTGGCCTGTATCTCACCCAGCTCAATACGATAACCTCTAAGCTTAACTTGTCCATCATTACGGCCAAGACAAATAATATCCCCATCAAAATTAAATTTTGCAAGATCTCCAGTTTTATAAATTCTTTCACCCGTAAGGGGGTGATAAACAAATGTCTTATGCGTCAAATCATCTCTGCCAAAATATCCTTTGGCCAGCCCTGCTCCACCTATAAAAAGCTCGCCAATAGCACCAATAGGTAAACTTATCAGGTTATGATCTAAAATATAAACATGGGTGTTATTTATAGGTCGTCCAATAGTTATATCATGAGGATTAGTAATTTTCTTACATGTTGACCAAATCGTTGTTTCCGTCGGGCCATACATATTCCATAACTCTAACTGCTTGAAGGAAGATAGTTTTTTGGCCAACTCAATAGGTAAAGCTTCTCCTCCACAAAGGACTTTAAATGACTGCCTAGGCTTCCAGTCTGCTAAAAGCAGAAGTTGCCATGTAGAAGGCGTCGCTTGCATATAATTAATTTTCTCAGTTTCAATAAGTCGACAAAGCTCACTGCCATCAACAACCTGATCTTTTGTAGCAAGATATAGACTTGCACCTATAGTTAATGGTAAAAAAAGCTCCAATGCCGCAATATCAAAACTTAAAGTAGTCACTGCTAATAAGCGATCGGAAGCGACCATACCTGGCCGTGACTGCATTGAGGTAAGAAAGTTATGAAAAGCTCCATGAGAGATCTCAACTCCTTTGGGCTGTCCAGTCGTACCAGAAGTAAAAATAACGTATGCAGTATCATGATGACTAATTTTTGGAAAAGAACTAAAAGTAACGTCAACCTCATATTCTCTATCAAGATCCACTTCGATTATCTTATCTGTAAAGCGTCCTTTTTGCTGAGAATCCATAAGAATATAATGAATTCCAGATTTTTTTACCATATAGTCAAGACGTTCCTGTGGAAAAGAAGGATCTAATGGAATATAGGCTGAATTCGTCTTTAAGATCGCCAAAAGTGCAATGATCATTTTCTCACTACGTTGACATGAAAGACCAATATAAGATCCAGGACGAACACCTTTTGTAAGTAAGCTTTTTGCAAGGATATCTGATTTTTTATCAAGTTGAGCATAAGTAATACTTTTATCACTGCCTGTTCTTACAGCAACTTTCTGAGGGTATAGTTCAACCATTTTTTGAAATTGAGTCAAAACATTTTCATCTGGCCGAACTGATTTCTGAGTTTGATTATACGTATCATGGAGAAGATTTAAATGTTGTTTATCCAACAAAACCCTATTACTTATCGAAGAATTTGTTGCATTAATCATTGTCTCCAAGATAACTAAAAAGCTCTCTTTAAATCGTTCAATACTGGCCTTTTTAAACAAATCAACCGGAAAATCAAATCCTCCTTCAATCTTTTTTTGAGAATTTTTAATCCATAGATCCAAGTCGGTATGTGGTGATTTTTTTGAAATATTGATTTGCTCGTAGGTTATTCCATTAAACTTTTGAGACCTATTAGTCACATCCTGATAAGAAAAGAAAGTTTGAAAAAGAGGTGTTCGATTACTTTCCCTCTGAAAAGAAAGTTCTTTAAGAATATACTCAAAAGGTATATCCTGATGTCCAAATGCTTCAGTCACTTCTGCTTTAACATTTTCAATTTGTTCTTTAAAACTAAGACTTAAATCGATATGAGTCCGTACAACCAGTGTATTAACAAAATAGCCGATAATTGACTTTAAATCACTATGATGACGACCTTGTACAGGCGTACCAACACTTACATCTTTCTGTTGAGAATATAATGCTAGGGCGATTTTATAAGCTGTCATAAATAAAGTGAAAAGAGAGATCTTTTGTAAACGCGAAAAATCTCTCAATTTCTGTGTTAAATGAGCTTCAAGCGTAAATGCGACTGAATCCCCTTGATCCGCTCTTTCTTTTGGTCGGTGAAAATCCAATGGAAGCTCAAGAACGCTTTGTTCCGATAATTTCTTTTTCCAATAATCCAGTTGATCAGAATAAAAAGATTTAATATCTAATTGACTTTGATGATCAGCATAGTCTAAGTAGTTAATCTTGCTATCATCATGGCTTAAAGACTCGTTATTCTCTAACTTACTATAAATTTCATCTAATTCTTTGAAAAAAATATCAAAACACCATCCATCCCAAATAATATGATGAACCATAAAATAAAAGACAAATTGATCATGAGCAAGCTTATACAGTTTTGCTTCAAACAATGGTGCTTTAGCTAGATCAAAATGTTTTTGAGATGCCTCTTCTAATGCGGAAACGATTTTCTCCGTTGTGCAAGAAATAACAGAGATTTTATAATCAAAAAAATCATTGAGCTTTTGATAAGGTTTTGAACCTTCTGAATGTATAGTTATTCTTAAAGAGTCATGTTTTCTTATAATAAAATTAAAGGCTTTTTGAAAATTGTCCACATTAATTTTTTGATTAATCTTAATAGCTGAAGGAAGATTATGTACAGTCGTCTTTGGTCTAAGTTGTTCGGTGTACCAAGCTCTAAACTGAGGAAGTGTTAAAGCTGCTGTATTAAGAGACTGCTTCTTTATTTTTACAATGGCATCATCACTCTTAGGTCGTGCTAGTAAAAAGGCAAAGGAATCAATTGTTGGATATAAAAAAATATGTTTCAGACTGAGTTGAAGCTTTTCTTCTTCATTAAGACGATTTATAACTTCAATGGCCAATAAAGAATGACCTCCAAGATGAAAAAAGTTATCATGAATGTCTATATCATCAATAAGTAAAATATCTTTCCATATCGCCTTTAATCTCTCTTTTTGTTCACCAAAAGAATCTTGACTCTTTTTTTCACTTGCCAGTTGAGTCTGACGTTCACTTTTTGTTGTCGGAATTGCAAGACCATCAAGACTGATATCTTCAATCTTAAGATCAGGCATACGAATAATTTGCTTTATGATATTTGCATAATTCTCAAGCCAATTATTAATTGTTGACGATAAAAACAATTGCTTTTTATATTGGCACTCTAAGATAACATGGTCACCGCAAGTTGTGGCATTAATAAACATTTCAAAGTTTTCATAAAAACGAGGATTAGACTCATAAAAAGCTTCAATTTCATCAAAGTTAAGTCCTTGTCCAGGATATTGCTGATCAACATTAAAAATCAAATTAATAAAAGGAGTTTTTCCGTATTCTCGATCAATTCTTAATGTTTTAAGCATTTGCCCATAAGTTACTGATGAATGATCCATTGCTGTCAGAAACTCATCTTTGAGCTGACTAAAGAAAACGTCTACAGATAAGGAATTATCGACTTGCGAAAAGATAGGTAACATTTTAACTAAATGCCCTACAAGGTCTAATTTACCAGTTCGAGCTTGGTCGGCAGCAGATATACCAATCGCAAATTCATTTTCATTAGAAATTTTGTATATTAATATTTGAAAAATACCAAGTAACAGTTGAGAAAAGCTAATTCTTCTTTTGGCGGCCCATAGTCTAATTTGTTTAACATCAGACTGGTCGAGTTTAAAGTCAACACGCAAACTTTCAAAATGATGATCAGCTGACCGAGCAAAGTCTGTCGGAAAGTCAAAGTATACATTTTTTTTAGATAGTTTATTTTGCCAAAAACTTACATCTTGGCCCTTTGCTCTATCCAATCTAGATTGAACATAATCAGTAAATTGGTTTGTTTTTTTAAAAGGTATTTCTTTTCTATTTTTTAATGCTGAATAAAAAGAACTTAATTCACTTAAAATGACTGACATGGACCAACCATCACAAATAATATGATGAGCTGTCAAAATCAAAACATACTCGTTAGAGGCTTTTTTAAGTAATATGGCCTTAATTAAAGGTCCATTAATAAGATCAAACGCTTGAAGTGTTGCCGTCTTTTGCCTCTCATTAAGTAATTGTTCAGTCTTATGACTTTTTGATAAATCTTCAAAATAAAAACTCTCAATCGGCTCTTCAAAAATGAGTTGATATTTTCCATTTTGACTAAAAGCTGATCTTAAGGAGTCATGTTGTTTGATAACTAGAGAATAGGCTTGTTTCAATATATCAGTATCGACATCTCCATTTAAATATAATGAAATAGATTCATTATAACACAACGAAGACTTATCCCCAAAAACCATTGTGGCCCAGAGTTCACGCTGGGATTCCGTTGTAGAAAAGGCCTTTTCAATTCTTGTCCCTAAAGAACTCTTATATTTAGAACATTCCAATGGATTTTTTGTTGTCATATTTTTTAACTCAAAGTTTTACTAATTCATTATTATTACTTTTATACCAACATGGTTCTCCATTCTCATTACGCCCAAGAACGGCATTAGGATAGGGAGGATTTGCTTGATCAAAAAAGCTCGTATCTGTTACTTTCGTATTTTTAATCAACCCCATCATTTGCATAGATAAAATTGACTTTTTAAAAGCTGAAATTACAAAACGCAAATCATCTTCAGTATGGGCCAGATTAACGAACCATGGAAAGCCGTCATAGACATGAACACCATGAAAACGCATTAAGGCGAAAAACACATCACTAAAATCACATTCTTCATCCCATTTAGGTTTCATTAAAGAACCAAAATGTACCAATTTAACAGGGGCGGCTTGGTTTAAACAAAAAGCATTAATTTCTTCAACAAAAGACTTTGAAACCTTATTCAACTTATCAAGTCCTGTAGCAGACAGTTCTTTGATAATTGTCAAAGCTTCTTTCGCTGCGGCTAAAGCAAGAGGATGTCGTACAAAAGTTCCAGCAAAATATGTAACACCAACCGTTGGAGTCGATTCATCTGCGTACTGCCAAAATCCCCCATCTAAAGCATCCATATATTTGGCCTTACCTGAAATCACCCCAATCGGCATCCCACCGCCTACAATTTTTCCGTAAGTAACAAGATCTGCACGGACATCAAAATACGCCTGGGCACCTCCAGGATGGATCCGAAATCCAGTAATGACTTCATCAAAAATAAGACAAATATCAAGTTTTTCAGTAAGACGACGTAATTGTTGTAAAAACTCTTTTGGTTGAAAATCAGCACGACGACTTTGAACAGGCTCAACTAACACAGCGGCTATTTCATCCTTATGCTGATCTAAAAGATCAAATGTTTTTTCGTCACCGTAATTCATCACAATCATACGTGAGACAGCATCATTACTTATTCCAGGTGCAGCAGCAAATGATTTACCTTTTTTAGAGCCACGTAATATGACCTCATCGCAAATACCATGATAAGAGCCCTCAAAAACGACAATTTTATCTTTACCTGAAATTGTTCTGGCCACTCTCATTGCACCTAAGACAGCCTCTGAGCCAGTATTACAAAAAGCAACTCTTTCATTACCTGTTAACTCTTGGACCAAAAGACAAACATCTGCTGTGAGAGGATGTTGGGGGCCAATTTCAACCCCCTGATTGAGTTGTTCAATAACCGCCTGATTAATTCTTTCATTTGCATTACCAAAAAAGTTAGAGCCAAAACCACAAGTCATATCAACGTATTTATTTCCATCAAGATCCCATAAACTTTGTCCTTGGGACTTATTAACAACAATAGGATAAACAATTTCTTTCATTTGAGGTCTAAAACCAGTCACGGCCCTAGGGTCTGCATGAATCTTACGATGGGTCTGAGTAAACTCTTTAGATTTAAGAGTTTTTTGATTATATTTTTTTACAAAATCATCTAAAAGCTTTTTTGAATCATTTGAAAGATTTTGTATTTTTTCTAAATTAATTTTGGCACTAGCACCAAAAGCTTTTTTTACATTACTAACTTCTACTTTAGTAGATTTTTCTTTCTTAGGCTGAGTTGGAACAGCTCTTTCTACGGCCGATGCCCGTTGCTGGGGACGAACCTTATCATTGAGAGATTTTGAGATATTACCAGATGAAAGAAGCTCTAATTGTCTTTGCATCAAATTCAATTGTTGTTGTACAATTGATTCTACATCCCCTGAAACACCATTATCTTGCTTATTTTCACTATTAGGAATGAAGGAACTTTCTTCTTTAATAACATCAGTAATGTGAGTCCTGACTTCCCCAGAAGGTGAGGCCATAATGTCTTCATTCTTTATACCCAAAGCTGACTCTGAAACGTCTTGAACAATTCCCTGCGCAAGTAAAGATAATGACGAGAAATCTTCTAATAATTGTCTAAAACTTATATCAACATCTAACTCTTTTTGGATATTAAGGGCCACTTGAGTTAAGAATAATGAATCCATTCCCATTTCAACAAAGTTTGTGTCTTGGGAATAATCTGAGACATCAACACCTGAAGCCTCTTCGAAGATGACAGATAATTTTTCTAATAATGTTTCTAGCTTTTTCTCATTCATTTTTTTACCTAATTCTAGATTATTTTTTTTCATATAATTAATTTTGTTAGTTTTAAATTCCAACCAATGCTTTGAAGGTTTAAAAACATAAGGAATCCCCATCCCACGAATCTGGTCATCTAGGGGAATTAAGTCCCACAGTTTTAAATCAACACCATAACACCACATCTTAGCGATCCCTTTATAGAAATCACTAAGCTCATTGTTGACATCACCACTTAATAGGGACAAAGCGTGTGTATTACTTGCTTTGACCTGCTTAATTGCTTTAAGGGAAAAATTTGTTAAAGTTTTACGCGGACCAACTTCGCAGAGTAGGCCAGAAGTTTCTTTTATAAGATTCTTTAAAGTCGGCCAAAATAAAACAGGTTTTTCAACATGTTCAGCCCAATACATCGGCTGAGTAAATAGATCAATTTCCTTTTGCGTCGTTACACACGAATAAAATGCAAAGTTTGGCCTTTTAAACTCAAACTCCTTGAGAAAGTGATAAAATTCACTAACAATAGGTTTCATCATCTGAGAATGAAATGCATGAGATGTATGAATTTTTTTGGCCATAATATTTTCAGATGACAATTGATCTACTAGCTTCTGGATCGATTCATCAGTCCCCGCCAAGACTGTGTTATTAAAAGCATTAACAGCTGCAATCTGTATGTTGCGATTTAAAAAAGGAGTGACAGCTTCTTTACCCAAGGCCACTGAAAGCATACTCCCCTTCGGTAGAGCTTTCATTAATGAAGCTCTTTTGCAAATAATCTTTAAAGCATCATAAGGAGAAAAAACTCCTGCAATTGTCGCTGCAACAAACTCACCAATACTATGACCAATCATTTGAATAGGCTTTACACCAAGCTCTATGAGATATCTGGCAATAGAATATTCCATAATATACAAATAAGGTTGTGTATAATAGGTATCATTTAAAAGTTTATCTGATTTTTTTTGTTCATGATCCAAAAACATATCGACAAGATCAATATTAGAAATCTCTAATAAAGCCGTACATAATTCATCAAAAATATTTTTAAAAAATGATGAAGAGTTTAATAATTGTTTTCCCATGGCCATATATTGAGACCCTTGTCCTGGAAACATTAACGTAACTTGAGAGCTATTTTTTATACTCATCTTTTTAGAAATGTCATTCAGAAGATAATTTTCATCTTTAGATACAACTATCGCTGCTCGTTTTGAAAATTTTTCCTTTAGGGCCAAATTGTAGGCAAGAGACTGAATATTCTGGCCTTTGTTTATTTGATATTCAAGTGCACTAATCTGTCTACTTAGTGACTCCTCATCCTTAGCAGAGGTTACTAATATTGCGCAATTCTTTGTCTCATTTAAATTTTGTTTTTTAATCTCATTTGCTTTGTATTCTTCCAAAATAACATGAGCATTAGTCCCACCTACTCCAAAGGAAGAAACACCCACACGAAGTCGGTCATCGGTTTTTGAAAGTGATTGAGCCTCCGTATTAAAGCAAACATAATTTAAAGCAGAAATCAGATTTGGATTGGGATTGGAATAATTTATAAGAGGAGGTACAGTTTTTGTCTCTAAAATCTTAACCCCTTTAATCAGACCAGCAACACCTGCGGCTGCTGTTAAATGTCCTATATTTGCCTTGATTGATCCCATAAATGCCTTGTGAGACTTTATCTTTTGAAACTCAAAGGCTGAGGTCAATGCTTTTAATTCTATAGGGTCGCCAATAGGTGTCGCTGTTCCATGTCCTTCAAAATAGTCAATCTGATCTAGACTTAGATCAGCATCCGCACAGGCCCTTAAAATAGCATCTTTTTGTCCGTTAACACTCGGAGCAGTAAAACTCATTTTATCTGAGCCATCATTATTTAGTCCTACTCCTTTAATAACTGCATGAATATGAAATCCCTGTTCAATCGCATGAGAAAGTGGCGCAAGTAAAACAACACCAAGGCCATCTGTAAAAAGTGTTCCAGTAGCAGACTGCTCATAAGGCCGACAAGTACCATCTTGAGTTAAAATGCCTCCTTGCTGATAAAGATGACCACGATTTGGAAGCCCTGAAATTGAAACTCCTCCTGCAATCGCCATATCACATTGTCCTGCTCGAAGTGCATTGACAGCACTAATGATCGCAACTAATGATGTTGAACATCCTGTATGAATACTCAAAGCAGGACCTTTTAAATTAAGCTTATGTGCGACTCTAGTCGCAATATAATCTTTCTCATTAGCAAGCATAGAGTTAAAGCTTCCCAGCTGCTTTATATATTCAGGATATTGTTTTACGACTTGCTCATAGCCATTATTGCCTTCACCAGCAAAAATCCCAATATTAAGATTTTCATTATGAGGATTTATCCCAGCTTGTGATAATAATTCATAACATCCCTCTAACATTTTTCTTTGCTGTGGATCCATCAATTGCGCTTCTCGAGGTGTTAGGCCAAAAAATTGATGATCAAATCTATCAAAGTTTTTTATTTCACCCTTTGCACAAACAAAGTTTGAATTTGTCTTTTCATCTTCTTCTACGATAGAGTGAGTCTCATCTTTACGAAACTTTTTAATACCTGAATTCCCTTGAAGTAACATCTGCCAAAGTTCATCAATATTATTGCAATTGGGAAACTTACCATTAAGACCAATAATAGCAATAGGCTCATTCATTATTTTTTTCTGATAAGTATATTCCGTATTCACCTGATCAGGTTTGGAAATAAAGTCTGCCATTTCCTTTATTGTCGAATATTGAAAAAGATCGGCAACCTCAAAGTTATCAACAAAATGCTGTTTAATCTTATGCACTAAGCTTACGGCCAATAATGAAGTTCCACCCAAATCAAAAAATTTATCCAAAGTTCCAATACCTTCGATGAGCAGACACTCCTCCCATAACTTTAAGAGTTCAGCTTCTGTATTTGTCATCGCGGGACGGTATTCAACCTGTAGTGATGGTCTTCTTTGTTTTAATTCTGGTATAGGTAAATTCTTTTTATCAATTTTACCAGAGGGAGTAACAGGAAAACTCTTAAGAAGCTTATATCTTGCTGGATGCATATACTCTGGTAAAACTTGTTGTAATTTTTTTTGTATATAATGTATCTCTAAATTTTCTACACCAGTATAATAGGCACAAAGTATTTTATGGCCTAAGGAAAATTCAAAAATTTCCACAACAAAATGTACATTTGGCACTATTTTTTCTAAGGCCTGCTCAACTTCAGCTAGCTCTACTCTATATCCATTAATTTTAACCTGATCATCTTTTCGCCCTAAAAACTCTAATTCGCCTTGAGTGTTGTAACGGCCAAGATCTCCAGTCTTATATAATCTTCCATACTTGGGATGTTCAATAAATGAATCGTTTGTCAACTCTGGTTCATTCACATACTCCTTGGCCAGACAAACACCACCAATAAAGATTTCTCCGCAAACAGCATCTCGACAGTTATTTTCATCTAATAAATAAAGACAAACATTTGAAATGACCGTACCTATTGGAGGGAGTTCACTCCATAACTCTTGAGACTTTTCCATTTTAAAACTTGTAACAACATGTGTCTCTGATGGGCCATAATGATTATACAAAGAAGCCTGAGGATTATTTTTAAAGAAATCTTTTATCTCACTTGTTATCCTCAATTGTTCACCTGCAGTTACAATTTCTTTCAGGGGAAGTACTTTGCATTTACAAAATTCACAAAGCATTCTTAACGCGACAAAAGGGAGAAAAATTCGTGTCACAACATATTTTTGTAAAATAAAACTTAATTTAACTGGATCAAGTCGATCCTCTTGAGAAATAAGAACAAGTCTTCCCCCCATAGTTAAAGTTGAAAAAATCTCTTGAAAATGAACATCAAAACTTAAAGGCGTGAATTGCAAAGTACAAGGAGCTGCTAATTCAGACTCTTCATTTTGCCATAAAATAAGATTGGCCAAGGACTTATATGGCATTAAAACACCCTTAGGATTTCCTGTAGAGCCACTAGTGTAAATGAGATATAAAGCAGAATCAGCATCTATTGGAATATTTAAATTATTTTTGTCACAATCAGAATAGTCAAGACTGTCATAAATAATACAATGACTTTCAGTCAAGTCAAAAAGATAAGAGAGTTTTTTATGTGCTATAATTGTCTTAATATTTGCCTTATTCAACATGTAATGAATTCTGTCTTTCGGATAAGTCGAATCAATAGGACAATAGCAAGCTCCTAGTTTTTGCAAGGCCAATAAAGTAACAACCGATTCAATTGAACGTTCAAAGCATACACCAACAACACTTTGCTCATTGATGTTTTCTTCGGACTTTAAATAACAAGCTAATTGATTGGCTTTTTTATTAAGCTCATCATAAGAAATCGCTTTCTTACCAAAAATAATCGCCTCTTTATTAGGAAATAAAGCTGCAATAGATTCAAACATTTCATGCACTAAATTTGACATTAACACGACCTTAAGAAAACTTTGTTCCATATTATCGCAACGCATCAATACACCCAATAAGATAATTATTAAGTGAAAAAATTACAGAGATTAATTGAACTAAGTATTTAATTTTACTTAGGTAAGCTGAGAACTGTTAAAACTTGGTCATTCTCAATAAAATATGCACCATAATAAGTAGACTTATAGGGCTTCAATTGGGCCTTAGAACTTATTATTTCTATGGCAAAGCTTTGTCTGTTCACATCAATATGTTTAATATTGGCCTCTTTAAAATCAAAATAGCATTTACATAAAGGATAAATAAGTTTGTATAAGGACTCTTTGGCCGAAAATATGATTGTATATATTTCTTCTAAAGGATGGCTTTGTATTAAATCTTGTGTCAAAACATAATCAGAGTCGGTTAGTACCATTTTTTCAATAACTGAAACTTTTCTTGCAACGATAAATGTTTCAATATCAAGTCCTAAACTATAATAATCACAAGATCGCGCAACAATTGAAATAGCGTAGGCTTTTGAATGAGATATACTTCCAACTAGCTGTGAAGGCCATTGAGGAGCTCGAGTCTGAAGATCTCTTGGGAGGTCTTCTAAATAATATTCAAGTTTCTCAGCAGCTTTTATAGCACAATATCTTCCCGCTAAGAATTCATTCTTTCTCAGTTTAGAAGCTTTGCTAAGGCCTTCATCTAATAAATAATCAAAGCTTTTAAAACATCCATCACTCAAAGGGAGTTTAACTGTATATGATTCAGTATTTGGATAAATATTTTTAAGCTCTTCAAACATAGCAAAATTACAAGGCCAGAATTAACAATGCAATAGTAGATAAAATAGAGCTAATTTGTGCTGTTCTGTTTAATGTTTTATCAAATTGAGTTTCTTTATTTCCATTAAGCATAATGATATCATTTGGCATAATTTTGGGAATAGTCTCCATTTGTGTTATATCAAAACGTATATTCTTTAATCCCTGGGGTGTTTCTCGAATAATGTATGATTGGTCATAACCTAAATAATCTTGCGTACCACCACTTTTATTAAGATAATAAAATAAGTTTTCTTCTTCACGATACAAACTTTTTCCAGGCTCTCTAACACCGCTCATTACTGTAACAATAGGAATAGACTTAGGATTACTTACTTCGCTTTGATTCTTAACAAAGATAGTATCCTCTCCTGTCCAAGTAAAAGCTTCACTAAAAATATCACTTTGATAGTATTGATTTAAACTAATGGAATAAGACTCATTTTTCTGCTTGAGGGCCACGGTAAATAGATTTTTTGTAAGGTCTCCCTTAAGACCGCCGGCCAGATCAATAATTTTATCTAAAGACTCCTTTCTTGTCACCAAATAGCGACCGGGTTTTTTGACAAAACCACGGATCTCAACATAGTAATCCATCCTCAAGAGCCGAAACACAACATTATTAACTCCCTTTTGAAAAAATCTCTTATACGCATTTTGCACTTCTTTTTTAAGAGAAGAAAAGGTTTTATTTTTCGCATCAATTTTAACACCATAGGGAAGCCTAAGAATTCCTCTATGGTTTACGCGATATCGTCCACGTAATTTTTCATCAGAAACATGATATAAAGAAAATAAAAATCCAGGGGCCATAAGATCTCGTGATGAGGAGAATTTTGGAATATCACTCAGTTTAATCAATGTAACTGAGTTTTGCGATGACTCGCCTGCTTTAAAAGAATCATTGTAAGTTTGATAGTCATATTTTTTTGAAGCACAGCTAAAAAGAGTTATCAAAACAAGTGTAGATAGAAAAAACTTCACGTCAAAAATCCCCTAATTTTTTAAGCGATCTTACCATGAAACAACAATCAAAACTTTTTGATTTTAAGCATCATTACATTTTTACAGGATTGATATAATTCACACAAAAAAAAAATATTTTTTGGTAAAAAAAACCATGAAAATCATTCATATTGTTCAATTCCTTGGTATTGGAGGGCTAGAGAAAGTTCTTTTAACTCTCATTCAAGAACAAATAAAACAAGGACATCAAGTAGAGCTCATCGTGTATGACTATGAACGCAGTTGGGTTGATTATTTCAGGAAGAAAAACATTAAAGTTTTCACTGACTATACCAAAAAAAATGGGATTGACTTTAATCTCGTTAAATATTTATACAAAAAGACAATTAATGCTGATATTGTTCATGGCCACGATTTAAATCCAATGATTTATTTAGGTTTAATGAAGTTAATATATTTCCCCTTTAAAAAGTCAAATCCAAAACTCATCCAAACAACGCATGGAATGGAGCACATACAAGCAAGCACAAAAAACAAACTCTATGAATATTTATTCTCTAAAATGATTGATAAACTTATCACTGTAAGTCCTACATTTAAAAAATGGTATCTTGCTCATGGAGTTTCAAGTAAAAAAGTATATCATATTGATAATGGCGTTGAGATTGAGACCAGGAGTTTTAAAAATAAATTAAATTTAAGAAGGGAACTTTCGCTTCCTCCTGAACATAAAATTCTTATCTGTGTAGGAAGAGTAGTCCCGATGAAGGGGCAAGACTTTCTCATAACTCAACATCAAAACATAAAAAATGCCTCACTCGTCATTATAGGCCCCTATGATAATAAAGAATATTATCACAAACTCAAAAACTTAAATCTTAAACATGTCTACTTTCTTGGTAAAAAATCAAATATTATGGATTATCTTTATGAAGCCGATATTTTTGTTTCAGCTTCCAAGCATGAGGGACATCCCATATCTGTATTAGAAGCAGGAACTGTTCCTCTACCTTGTCTATTATCAGACATCCCCGGACACACAGACTTAGAAAGAGACTCAAAAGATAAACTTTTTGAAAGCTTTAAGATTGGAGACTCCAAAGATTATGTGGCCAAACTAAATGCCCTTATTAAAAATGATGAAAAGAGTAAAATACTAGCTCACAAGCTATTTCAAAAAGTTCAACAACACTATAGCGCAACACAAATGGCCGAAAAGATTGAAAAAATCTATCAGGATAAATATGATTGAGAGACTCAAGCAGGGACATTGGCCAATTTTTTTGCTCAGTAGTATCAGCTCATTTGCGAATCTTTTTCTTCCCATTATATTGGTAAGATTACTTACGCCAGAACAAATTGGTCTTTACAAAATATTTTTTCTTTATTTCAGTGCCCTGCCTTTTCTTTTTATGAGTGGTGGTCCACTCAACTCAGTTTACTACTGGGTTGGAATGCCTGATAAAACACAAAACGAATATTTACAATCTTCATGGATGTTAGCTTTTCTTTTTTCATTGATGATCATATTGGTTGGAATACCACTTAGCTCAATTCTTGCTCACTCACTCAACTTGAGTCTTAAATCTTATTTGATTATGCTCTTATGTGGGTTTTTATGGTGTCCCGGCTCATTTTTTAGTGAAGTCAAAATTGCCCAAGGACAGCGCCTAAAGGGAGCATTATTTTCAACTAGTTTTGAAATTTTAAAAGTAATCCTCTTTATCACAATTGCTTGGTATTATAAAAATCTGACCTATTTATTTATTAGTTATGCAGGAATTTTATCCTTTAAATTTATATTTACGATAATAAATGGGTTAAAGAATAATACAATAAGCTTTAATTATAATAGCACTAGAATCAAAGAGGTTCTCAATTATTGTCTTCCTATATCAGCTTCGGCTTTACTGGGGTTTGTGGTAGATAAAGTCGATCAACTCCTTCTTTCTCATTTTCTCCCTACTCAAGACTTTGCTTTTTACACAATGGGTTGCTTAATTGTCCCTCCTCTTATACTGATCGATATGTCTGTACAAAAAGTTTTAATTCCTAAGCTTTCTAAGAACTATCAACATAACAATTTTTCCAATGCAGCTGATAACTTTAAAAATGCGATTATTGATATTAGTTACCTTATCATTCCTGCGGTAGCAGGTCTTTACTTTTTTTCGAATGAAATAACAACCCTATTGTATACGAAAGAATATTTGAGTTCAGCTAGTTTTCTGAAAATATTTGCCTTTAGCTACCTACTTTATTGTATTCCCCATGACGCTATTGCTCGTGCAAGTGGCCATACCAAGTGGATATTTAAGATGTATAGTTTACTTGCGCCCTTATCTCTTATCATTATCTATCTCTTTGCTGTAAATACAGATGCTAAAACAACACTATTAGCTTCAATTTTTCTAAAAATAATCCCTAAGATGGCAGGGCTTATCTACTCAAAAAGATTAATGGGTTGGAAATGGGCCCAGATACTTCCCTATAAAGCGTGGCTTCTCTACACTGCTATTTCAATAGGACTTTGTTTTATCAGTTATTTAACAAAAGAGAGCTTTCAAGATTCAAGAATATGGTTTTTGACTTGTGCACCTATTTTTGCATTTATCTATTTAATAATGGCAAGGTATGGGAAAAAAATATGACCGAGACCCAACTGTCACAAAAAATAATACACATATTTACGCCAGGACCTTATGGAGGTGCGGAAAAGCATATTGAAGTTGGAATCAAGGTATTACAACAGATATCTTCAAATATAGAGCTTATAATTATTGGTGAAAAAAGAACAATAAAAGAAACAAATTATTTTCTTAAGCAACTCAAAAAATCAAATATCAAATATGATTACTTTGAAACAACAAAAAAACTTGATCTCCAACTCATAAGAAAACTAAAAAAATATCTCGATAAAAAACAACCTAAAATCATCCATTCACATGGTATTAAGGCTTGTTTTTATGCCTATCTTGCAAGGCCATACCAAACAGCATTTTTTCATACTCACCATGGCAGGACGGCTCACACATTAAAAGTCAAATTTTATGAACAAATAGAGTCCTTTATTATGAAAAAAGCAACAATGGTCATTGCTGTGTCAGAAAAGATGCAAAAGGATTTAAAAAACTTGAATATCAACTCAACCCAGTTAATTGAAAATCCACTTTCACTCACAAAAATTGTCTATCCACAAAATAAGAATTCAGCCCCAGTTTTCTTATATGCTGGACGACTTTCTGAAGAAAAAGGATGTCATCTTTTGCTTGAAGCTATTAGTAGCATAGAAAATGTTAAACTCATTATATTGGGAACAGGGAAGGAAGAAAGGAATCTCAAAGAAAAAGCTAAAGACAAAGGCCTAGAAAAACGTGTCAGTTTTATGGGATTTGCGGAGGATATCACAGCATACATAAAACAAGCCGATGCCTTAATTATCCCCTCACTCAGAGAAGGGCTTCCTATGGTTTTGATAGAAGCAACTGCATGTGGACTTCCCATAATAGCTTCAAAAGTTGGAGGTATTCCAAAGTTTATGCAAAAAAAGGGGGTTTTATTTGAAAAAAACAATAGTACGGCCTTAAATAAGGCACTCAATGACTTTTTAAAAGATCGTGAATTCTACAAAAAACAAGCTCGAGATTTTTCAAAAGAGATACAAGCGAAATATTCTCTAGATATATGGGCAGAAAAACTCATTAATATATACAAAAACTAAAAACTTAATAAGAAGTCTTCTAATTTCTGTGAAACCCTTTTTTCATCAAAATCTTTTTCTAAATAAGCATGGGCCTTCTGTGCCATGTTGATCATTTCTTGATTAAGTTGGGCCTTTGCTAAACAGTCGATCCATTCATTTTGCGTTTGTGCACTTAAAAAATGATCTGAAAGCAGATTTGAGCCCATAACACCCATTTCAGTAGAAATAATTGGCTTTTGTTTTGAAACCGCCTCTAACACTTTAATACGAGTACCAGAGCCGTAGAAAATAGGAATTAAAGCAAAATCTATTTCATCATAAACAGATTGGACTTCTTCAACACGTCCTCGAAAATCTACTCCTTTTATTGGAAGTTTATTTTTTAGCCAAGCTGAATCTCCTCCCCCTACAATAACTAACTGTATATCATCTCTTAATTGTATTAATTGATTCCATACATTGTCTAGAAACCACATAAGCCCATCTTTATTTGGTGGCCAATCTAATTTACCAATAAACAGAAACTTTGTTGTTAATTGATCAGAAAACTTTGTTTCTTCTGTAAAATTAAGCCCTAAGGGTACAAACTCGATATTTTTTACTTTATATTGTTTTTGAATAAAAACTTTGTCTGTATCTGAAATACAAAAAACACCAGTGACATGACAGATGACATTTTTTTCAAATTTCTCTACCAGCTTTGCTTGAAAAAGGTAAAAGAGTTTCATAAATACATTTTTAGCAATTTCACTAGAACGAAACCATAAGTCAGCTTCTATATTATGCGCTCTGTAAATATATTTAACCTTTGACTGAGTCTTGCTATAATCAAAGCAAGCCGCTAAATGGAGACCATCAAAAAAAACATATTTATAAGAGCTTATATTTAACTTTTTCTCTATTTCATTTTTTAATTTTTTGTCAAAGAATGTGCTAAAAGTGAGTGGTTTAAAGGGATGACGGAGAAACTTTAAAATATAGAAAATGAGTTTAGCTCTTTTTTGTAAAGGAAATTTTCTTTGAACCCAAAAGACATTCTTAACTGGCCACCGCTTTAACATTTCCTCCTTAGAAAAGTCATTAAAGACTCTATCAAGACATAGAACATCAATAGAAAACTTTTCATTTGAAAAGTTTCTAATAAGTCTATCTGTTGCAACTCTAGCACCATCATCTACTGGAAATGTCCATTTAGGAACAACCCATAATATTTTTCTTTTACTCATCGGTCAGTCTCCCAATTGGCAGGCAATGTCTTATAGAGCTGATCAATCATTGCTTTGCTTGCTGCTAAGTTCAAAACAAAAAAATAATAAAAAAAAGAAATTCCATTTATTTTTATAGATTTTTTCTCGCATAAAAAGCCTAAAAACACCAAGAATAAAAACGTATATTCTAACCATACACAAAGTGAAACTAATAGTGATTCAACTTGAATGAGATACAAAAAATTCGAAAAAATAAACACGAACGCGAATATTAAGGGCGAAAGCCATCTTAAAATTTTATGTGATATAAGCTGAAATGATACCATAGGATACTGAAGTGGATTTAAAACTTCTCGAGCAAAAAACAAACCAGTCATCCCTCCTCTAATAACTCTTACTCGCATTGAAAACTCATTACGTGAACGTTTGGTCGGCTTTTCAAAGCATAATGCTTTATCTTCATAAACAACTCGATAACCTTTTTGTATTATACATAAGGGTCCAGTAAAGTCTTCTATTATATGAGCAGGAAGCTCAGTATAAAGTTTTCTTCGAAAAGCAGTTATACAACCTACAGAGCCCGTTAATGTTCCAAGTTTAGTCTGAGCCTTTTTAATCAAACTTTCATATTGCCAAAAAGTACTCTGTCCAACACTCATAGAAGAGTTAGCATCTTCAGTGTAAATTAAATGACCTGTGACCATCCCTACTTCTGGATCAGAGAAATTTTGAACTAAATGGGTTAAAGCATTCTTATGATAAATTGTAGTCGCATCAGAAAAAACAATAATTTCCTCATCAACCATTTTCACAGCCTCATTTCTGGCCTGTGTTTTTCCTACACGCCCCTCAATACGAATGAGCTGAACATTATCAGATAAATATTTTTTAACGATCAGGTCTGTTTGGTCACTCGAAGCATCACTAACAACTACAATTTTCAATTTATCTTTGGGATAGTCTAGGCACAAGGTATTTTTTAATTTCTCCTCAATCGTTTTTTCTTCATTATATGCAGCAATCATAAAACAAATATTTGGATAATTTTTTTCTTTTTTAACTTTTCGATTATAAAAAAAGCCTAGAACTAAAATCAGAATAAAATAGCCTATATAGACGTAAAAGATAAGAAATAAAAACAAATAGAAAATAAATAAGTAAGTCATTTTATAGGTTTATAAACTTTAAGTAAATGATACCAACTTCCATAAAGAGATCCTTTAGGCTGATCCCACACAAAATCAGGTCTTAATTGACTAATCCATTCACCTCCCACAATACGCCCTTGCCTATCCAAATCAAGATAATAATCATAAGAACGATCCAAATAATAGGCCTGTTCAGTTCCGATAACAGGCATTTTTTGTCTCGTTATTGCAGAAGCATATCTCACTGATGTTTGGACTCGAATTCTTTTTTGAGTATGGGGTGCTGAGTTTTCACTTATAGGATATTCGTCAACGATATAAGATTCATAACTTACAATGACATGATTCCAAACCTCTGTAAATTGATCAATATCTGCAATTAAAGGTTTTCTACGAAGTCCAATAAAATTGGTCAATAAGATATGAAATGATGCAGGGTGAACATCACCACATCTTTTATTAACATCGAATTCAAAATCATTACTTTCGCATCTAAGCCCAATAAATCTTGCATTCGGCCTTAGAACTTCTGCATAATAATAAGAGAGTAATCCTTTTATATCACTAGAATAAAAAGTAAGCGTAACTCCATCTGGGTTTGTATATTTTACTGTTTGCGGCTCTTCATAATGAACCGAAGCAGGTGCAACCCCGTGACATATTCCATTCCAATTTGGATCATCCTCGGATATATTATTCCAAATTTTCTTGACCAAAGTATAATTATAGTCACGAATTAATATAGAGTATTTCTCAGCTGGAGATAGTCTATCTCGTTGTTCTTGAGTCATCATTTTTAATTTTGCTAAATTTGGTGATGAATAATTAAACATTTCAGAATTGGCAGCAGTCCAACGATAAGTAATGCCCCCTTCAAAATGTGCCCAATGATTAGCTGGCCAAGCAAGTTTTTGATTCTCTATCTGTGCGGATAAAGGAAGTCTATCAAAGTAAGTAGTTAAGTATTTAGCAAGATTCCATGGATTATTGGCCCTATTCCAAGTTTGTGCAAAGCCAGCAGATGTACCAAAAAGACCAATTAAATAAAGAGTTAAAACCAACGTTTTTAAGATGTTAAGCATAGAGCTAATTTAACCAAAACTCGCATCTAAGTAAATTTAGCCTAAAAATATTACCTAATAACTTCTCCATACCTCCTTCAACGTTTATATCAGGTTATATGTATTTAACTCTTAAGTCTTTTCTATCCCCGATGATATCACCAACATTTTTTATAACTGTTTTATTCTTTACTGGAGGATATTATCTCTATAAAAACAAAACAAAACAATTTAAGCATATTTACCTCTTAGTCATTGGAATATTCATATTATTTACCATAAACCCAATTGCTGACAGTCTTTTATTCAAATATGAACGCCTATATTCTCATTCGCCTTATCAAGGGCCTGGCAAAATTAAATATATTGTCATTTTAGCAGGTGGCCATACACCAACAAAAAATCTTCCGCTTACATCTGAACTGACAGAACAAACACTTATACGGCTTGTAGAGGGAATAAGACTTAAAAATAAATATTATCCAAAGGCTAAAATTATCGTGACAGGTAAAGGACATGCGCAAAAGACAGAAGCTGTAGCGATGAAAGAGTTGGCCTTAGACTTAGGTGTAAATCCAAAAGAAATTATCGTTGAAGAAAAATCTACAAATACATGGGAACACACCCAAAATTTAAAAAAAATTCTTAAACAAACACCATTTATTTTGGTTACCTCTGCTCTTCATATGCCTAGGGCCATTGCCTTATTTAAAAAAGAGAAACTCAATGCTCATGCAGCACCTACTCAGCATCTTCTTCAAGGCACAGTTAGCACAAATTTATTTCCTCGTGGCGAGAATCTCTATGCTCTAGATGCCCTAAGCTATGAAATCAAAGGTTTAATTATGGCCTTAATCAAAGGACAAATCTCACTATAGTTGTGTGCTTTGCCACATAATAGGTCGACCAAACCTTGGTATTAATGGCCCCAAACTAAACTCTTTTAAAGCATTATCCGGCACAAATACTTTATTTTCATTAATTTGCATTAAAACATTTTCATCATATCCCAAAGAATCTACTAATAAAGGAAATATATAAAAATGGTTAAGTTTATTTGAGCTTATCTTTGCCCAGCTCTTGAACTGATTCAACTGCTTTATATTATCCGTCATAACAAAAAAAGGAACAAGTCCTTCATAAGGATGGGGAGTTTGTGTATTACAATGAGTCATAACTCCTCGATCCATAAGGTTTTGACCGTGATCTGAAGTATAAACAATTAAGGTGTCAGAAAGATCAACCTCATGCAAGAGCAATTTAAAAAACTCATCAACATTCCATCTGATAGAATTTTTATAAGAGTTTATTAATCTTTTTTTACTTGCACCCAACTCCTCAAATGGCCTCATTTGTGGCAAATAAAATGACTCTTTCTTTGGGTAACTTTCATTATAAGGAAAATGGGCCCCCCTTTTATTGACATAAATAAAAGCAGACTCATTAGATTTTAATCTAGTATTTAAGTCTTGTGCTAATTTATGATCCACTAAACTCTTAGAGACACCATCAAATTGGATAAAATGATCAATTTTCTTTTTCTCATCATTGTTCATAAAATTTTGCAAAAGCCCATCAGTTTGTTGAGCATCATAATAATATGCTTTCATACCTGCATTTTTAACATAATCCCATATCAATGGAATAGTTCCTATTTTCGTCAAATTTTTTCGGCTAACACCAGTTCGTAAAATTAAATTCGCATATCCACTACAATTATTTCCTGAAGCTATCGCTCCAAAGTTAGCAATTCTTTTTTCTTGTGTAGATAAAAAAGGAGTTAATTTTCTGGAATAATTTAAATCAAGATAATCGGCCCGAATACTTTCATCAACAATATAGAGAATCTTATTAAACTTTTTATTTTTTGCTGGAAAGACATCTAATTGCTCTCTTTCAGAAACTAAAGAAGGACTAAAAATTTCATAGGCTCCAAAGAGCAAAAATGTTGATGCTGTACTATACTGCTGAGGCATTCCTTCTGTTCCATAACCTTTTTTGGCAAAAGTAGTTGCACTCAATAAAATAAAAGGTAAAAAAGGAAAGATACTTATTATCGTTTTATTCAATTGATAACGCGTTCGAACTTCTAAGAGCATACCGGCAAGTCCGAGACAAGCAACAAGAAAAGAAAAAAAGATTTCATCTAAATAAAAAAGAATGGCATCAGATGTATTTGCCTTGGAAATCCACATAAGTTCTAAGTCTAAAAAACTAATATAATGATTTGAAACACCATAATACGTCATACCTACAACTGTACTCAAAAAAATACAGCTTCCCAAAAGCGCCCTTAAAACTCGACTGGGATGAAAAGCGGTAATAAAAAAACAAATAAGAGAAATAAAAAAAAGGCCCAAATAAGCGATTAAACTGATCCACTTACTAGCCTCCAGTAAACTATAGGTTCTTTGCCAAAATGCGATATTTGACAGTATAACAAAAACACATAATAAACAAAACTTAAGCCATAGCTTCATTGCCGTTCCCCAAAATAAAATTTTGCTTTAAAGCTTGATAATGTGTAATAACCAACCCTAAAAGTATAAATGGATATAAAAGATATGTATGAGATAAAAAAGTACATGTCACAGCATAGCCGGCAAGGCTCATAAAATACTCTGGTTCACTTTTTCTTATTTGCCATGCACAGAAAAAACCATAACTCCACAAAAGTATATAACTCATAAAAGCGACAAAACCACCTTCAGCAAAAGGGAGAATCCAGGAAGAGTGAGCTGTCATTTTAGATTCAGTGGCACTATCCCCGTCTAAGATATAAGATGAAAGATTATCTCGAAAGCCCCAGTATCCGACGCCTAATATCGGATTTCGCACTCCCATATTTATTCCTGCTTTCATAAAAACAACTCGATTTGACTGAGAAGCATCTAAATCGGAACTAGAACGAGACATGAATGTAAAAAGAACTAACGCCACACACACCCCTGCACCAATTAATAATAAGACTTGTTTTTTTGAATGAATCTTATAAACAAACCACGAAGCCACAGCTGCAATCATACCTAGAATAGCACCTCTAGATTGAGCTTGAAAAATTAAATACCCCATACCTAAAACGGCAAGGATAGCGATAATCCAGCTTAGCGGCTTGAGATTTGTTTTTAAAATAAAAAAGATAAAAAAGGGAATTGCCAAAACAAATATTGCAGCAACATCATTCGAATTAGAAAGGATCCCTACACTTACCAGCCGCTCAGCTTCGTTGTGGATAAAAAATGTTGAATAAAAGCTGATAAAGCACTTTTCCAAAATTCCAATAACCAAAGCAATTTTTGTTGGCATAAAGTCATTTTTATCCTGTAAAGAGTTTTGAATAAGAACAAACAAGATAATTCCCTTAAACAAGATATTAAAATATTCTGTTACTGCAGTTGTTGAGTGAGAAGAAAAAAGAGCAGATAAAAACATCCAAAAAGCAAAAATAGCAACAAAAAAAGTTCCTAGATTAAAACGAAAAGAAAAATCCTTATTTAAAATTTTATGAGCAAAAACACTTAAAATCGCTAAATAAGAAATCTCACGGGGCATTGATTGCATCATTTGATCATTAATAGTTTCCCATGGTCTTGAAAGTAATAAGAATACAAAAAAGGCTGTCGCATATTTTGGTCTTATTATTGATAAAATAACTAAAAGCGAGAATTCAAGAACAAAGAATATTCCCTCTGGACCCCAAGCTTGAAAAAGAGTAACAAAACAACCTAAAAAGATTCCCACTAAAACAAAGATAATATTTCTACGATAAAAAAGACTTCCCTTGTTTTTCAATTCTTTAATATCATTCACCAAAAGCAAAACGAAACCAAGAATCAAAAGTGCAAAAGAGACTTGATGAGTATTGTATGTCAGTAATCTTAACTCATCCATAATTTATTCAATGCATAGGACCATCTAAGAGCTGAGATCTTTGAATTGGTTTGTTTGAAAAATGAGTAGATGATTTCTTTGAAGTGACCAAGCCTTTATTAGTCACCTCTGGAAGATGGCCTAGAACAACAGTATTGAGTTCTCTTGCTTCTTTTTCTAAATGCTCATAATTATTTAAACTAAAAACTTCTCTTAAATAAACATAAATAAAGGCAAGAACAAATCCTAAAATAAGTCCTATACTGGCAAAAAGTTTCTTCTTAGGCCAAGTCGGATAAGTCGGCAGCTGCGGACGTTGGAGAATACCAATATAACTTTCTAAAGATTTCTTCTCTATATCCAATGCAATATTAAAATCATGATACTTTGTAAAAAAACTGCTCGTTAACGCTTCTGAAACAACCTTTGTATTACCAAGGGCCATAGTCGAGTCATAGCTTGACTCGCCATGATCAGCTCCCTCAAACTCTTCTAACCATCTTGTAATAGTTTTTTTCCTAGTTAAGAGTTTTGCAATTTTTGGATGACCAACATTAAAGTGTTTAGATAAAGCTGCAATATCAGCATTAATTTTCGTAAGCTCTGCTTGTAATACATCATAAGACTTGGAGGCCAATGCTGTATCTGCACCCTTTCCCGTGATTTTTTGGGATGCATTGAAGGCATTAAGACGACGAATCATAATTTTTTTAACTAACTCAATTGTCTCAATACGACTATTAATAAAATGGTCTTTGACAACCTCTAATGTTTTTTGCGCTACCTTTTTAGCAACTAAGGGATCTGAATAAGTAAAAGTAATTTTATAGCTTTGCCCGCCTGTAGAATAAGAAATAAAACGGTCACGTAAATATTGTCTTTGTGCTGCAAATTCCTTTTCAGACAATTCTTGATCTGAATAAATCGAAAACTCTCTTCCGATTGAATCTATAAAATCATCATTAATAGCTTCTTTAACCATAGAATCGATGGTAAAGCGCATCTCAGGAATATTATAGACACCTGGAATAATTTCTGAAATCAACGGATTTTTAAAATACTTAGAATAAATATTTATTTCAAAACTTGCCTGAAATTTTTTTTCCATAAACATTGTCATTTGAATACTTAGTGCTACACAGATAATAACAATGGCAAAGATGCTAAACTTATAACGTAAAATAAGACTTACAAGCTCCTTTACATAAACTTTATCAGTACTCATTATACGCCCTCATTATAAATAATTCCAAGTAAGTCTATATCTCTATCTAAAATTTCTTTGAGAATGACACCATTTTTTCCTAGCGATCGCTTAGAACGTACAAGAACAGCTGCATCTAAACTAACTTCTGGAAAAATCGTATTTTTAGATCGTTTAAGTGTACTCGTATTGACAATAATAAGATCATAATCATCACGACACTTTTTAATAAAACGATTGATCTTAGTATAATTGTCCAAAGAACTCTTTGAAAAAATAAGAAGTTCATCGTTTGTGACATAGTTTATATTTTTAAAACGTGTACTAATTTCTAAACTCTGAGTCTCTGACCTAGCTTTACTCTCAACACCAAAAGCTTTGGCCAAAATTTCGCATGGCTTATTTGTCAAATCGACAACTAAAGTTTTTCTCTTATAAACATCACATAAATGTGGTAAGAGCTGAGTTAAAGCAAAACTTTTTCCTTCACCTGCTGCATCCGAAAAAATCCCAACAACTTTTGCATCACTAACTCTGAGCTGATAGTCAAAATTCTTAACAATATCGGCTACTTGAGTAGAACCACTTTGCTCTATATTCATCTTATCTCCATAAATGCCAACACCTAAGTATACTTAATTGTGCATAAAATCATAGCACTCTTGTAAATTTGACAGGGTGCTTCTTGTGTAAATAAAAGGCCCTGCTTACGCTAGGGCCAATTATAAATAGATAATTATGTTCTATTTTTTATTGATTAAAGCTAAATTTTGCAGCAGATACTGTTGCTGTTGTTGTGGAAAAAGAAGAACCATACCATGCAATTTCTCCATTAACTTCTCTTAAAGCAAGGGTAAGTTTAACTTCGTTTCCATAAGTAAGGCTTAAAACACCATTCTGGGGAAAAAACTTACCTTGAAAGTGTAAAACAATTGATCCCGAATCAGAAATAAAACTAGCAGAGTAAATTCCCGGACGAAATGATCGCACAGAAAGTGTCCCTGAAATGCCCGCCATTTTCCCCTGCATTTGACCTAAAATATCATCATATTCTAACTCAAGTGGACTTTCACCACGAAAGACTTCATTAGTAGAATAAATCTGCTCTCCCTTAAACTCTACTACTTCACTGGTTGTTGTAATACTTCCTTGAATCCCCCCAGTAGACCTATCTAGCTCGAAAGAAAAACTATTTGCCAAGTCAGCGTTAGAAAGAAAAGTCCCTTTAACAGTATTCCCTTTAATTGTAGTATGGCTATAGCTATAAACTGTGTGACGAAGTTTCGTATTAATAAAAACAACAACTAAATTATCTTCTGAACTGGAGTCTAAAACGGCAACCCTATCAAAAGAAAAAGCTCCATTATTCAAACTTGTTTCTGAGACACGAACAGCATAAAGACCTTCATGAGTAGGATCAAGAGCGATAAGCTTGATTGTAGCTTCTGAAACGAGTTCATTTGCAGCTCTGGCCACCCAATCATCGTCACCTAATGCTACTGAAACTTCAGAAGCATTATCCGCAAAAACAATAAGAGCTTCCAAAGTTTTAACGTTTTCTATATTTTCTAACTCTGAAGTCCAGTGAGAAACCATGGCAAAACGTGCATTTTGATCTTCAAGTTGTTTATAGAAACTAGTGAATTGATCAGCATTGACTTGCGAGTACTTAGCTAGACCTAAAACAACAGCGTTAATTAAATCTGTTGCAGCTCTTTTAACCCAACCTTCATCACCAAGTTCTTCATTTAAACTTTTTAATTGCTTACCTACACGATAAAGATTATTAAGAATATTCACATCCTGAGAATCTTTATACTTTTCCATTAAATTAATCCCAAACATTCCTCGAGCATTATGATCAGCATTTCTTAGTTGAAGCATTTGTGCTTGAATATCACATACAGGAACATCACAACTCTGATCTTGTGCAAAAACAAAAGAAACAGGTGTTAGTAAAACAAAGAGTAAAGAAGCCTTTATCCATTGATTTATTTTTATTGTTAACATTATATTCTCCTTAATTTATTTTAAAATTTCTTATTTCAGTTTTTCCATTTGTATAATAAATTTGATATTGGCCTGAAAGTGACTTTGTACCCTTTAGTAGTTTTATTAAAATCTCAAAACGACCTTGTTTGTATGTAGAAGTCATATCTTTCAAAGTCTCTGTATCAAACTGATAAACTACTTTATCAATACTTTCGGCCCGTTTCGTATCAACCCATACTCTTAATTTTCTGTCCTTACGTTGGGACGCAAGAAGCTCACCAGTCTCACCATCAAGAGCATCATCTTCACTTGCAATAGCAAGTGAATCGACATAATTCTTTGGTTGAGATATGTTATTGAGTTGGCCCATAACTGCTCTTTCTAAATTAGAATAGCTAATATAACTATCATAATGGGCCATCACTGATTCACGATAATCTTTGACATACAATATTTGTGCTTCCAACAACTTATCTAAACTAATAAGTTCAGACTCAAAAAGTTCAAAATTTGTTTGCATAAAATGTGTCGTTTCACTCAGAATATCGTCTTCTGTTTTTAAATAATTGATTGAGTTTTCAAACTCAGATACTCTTGTATAAACTTGATTAACAATGGTATCTTCTGCACGTTCCCTTGCAAAATACATCTCATTTAATTTTGATTGAGAAACATTAACTCTTGCCCAATAACCAAAACCAATTCCAGAAAAACTTAGCAAAGACCACTGAGTCGAACGTTTTTCATTAAATGCTGCTGAGATCATAAAGTCTGCTGCATCAAGCTCTGGTGAATTTTCTATAGCCGACTCTAACATCATATCCAAAGAAAGTTCAACTGAATCATGTGTCAGTTTTTGTCGAATAGGTTTTAAAGAAAAATGATCAAAATGAAGTGAACCTTGAGAAATTAGTGTATATAAAGCCTCTTTTTCGCGTACTAAATAACTTTCGAACTTAAAAATATCATCTTTTAATGAATTCAGTCTTTGTTTAGTTTTTAAGAGTTCTGAATCATTAATAAGCCCAATTAAAACGTGCTCTTTTTGTACCCCATATAACTTTTGCAATAATTTGTACTCTATTTTTGCCAACTTCAACATACTTTGCTGTTTAAGTAAGTTATAGTAGAACTTAGCAACTTCATTTTTTATATTTTCTTTTAAAGCTGTTAGCCCATAAGCTTGAGCCGTTCTTAAATTTTTATTCTTTCTTACATTATAAAACTTAGTTGGAAGACTCGTTATAAGTTCAACGATAATCAACGTATTCCAAACTGCGTAAGCATTATAATTAAATAAAAGACCTGTTCCATAAGGGAAATATTGTGCACGAGCAACTGCAACATCTTTTTGAGCCTGATATAATCTTTGATAAGCTACTTTAATATCAGTACCCTCTCCAATGGCCAATTCTTGTAACTCTTCAAGGCTAAGATCACCTTCACTTTGATTAAAAATCTCTTGCACCTCTTGACGAATATTAAAAGGCGATTGTGTCTGAGCATTTGTTGTTAAACTTTGCCCTAACAGAGTAACCAGAACAAAAAAGCTAACCGATATTTTTTTCATTTTTCTCTCCGCTTTAAAGCTCTACCACAGTTTCTTTAACAACTGATAATCCATTTTGGAGTAAAATCTCTGCCTTTACTTTATAAGTTCCACTATAACGGTATTGATAAGAGCTTAAATAGTTTGTTTGTTCATTTGTTCTATATGATGGGCGCTTAAACCCTTCCACAGTATAAACAACATTAACAATTTGCGCTCCAAGCTCTCCTGTAGAGTTAACAGTAAGATTGAGGGTCATCCCGTCAACCTGAGCAAGAAGCTCATACTGCTCTTGAGTGTCAGTTTGTAGCTCGCGACTAGTCGCTTCTAAACCTATTAATCTTTTAATCTTATTTTTTAAAACTTGTCTTTCCGTATTTAAAGTTAATAAAGTCCTTTGCTCGACTTTAACCTCAACTTTACTTTCATCCAAAACTTCTTTTGAAATTTGACGTCCTTCATATAACTCTTTTTGGCCGGCAAGAATTTTCTGTGCATACCAAAGATTTTCTTCTTGTAATTCAATTCTTTTTTCAAGTAGTTCTAACTCTTTATATGCGGCATAGACTTGGTTCTCAATCTTAACTCTAAGCTGCTCGGCCTGCAACTGAAGAACTGCAAGTTTCGAACGCTCAATTGAAACAAGTGCAGGATAGTCAAACCCAATCCCTTCAAAGCTTATAAACGAATATCTTTGAGACTTTACCATATAACGAGCAGCTTCTTGCATAAAACGATTACTAACAAGCTCTGTGGAACGACTCAAGGCCAACTGAGCTGCCTCGTAAGGCGTCTCTGGCAATAAAAGTTCATCTTCATCTAATTCTTCTAAGTTTAACTCTCCATTAGGTGTCATATTCAGAGCTATGAGCAACGACTCTTTTTGAGCTGCAATCAAAGATTCCAATAAAAAAATCTGTTGATCATGCTCTAAGAGCCTTCTTTTAGTTTGAAATGTTCTCGTTGGATTTCCAAAACCTAATTCTTCATTCGCTCGGGCATCTTCATAGTTTTCAACATAAAGAAGTCGTTGTTCTTTTAAAGAGCGTAGAATCTTCTTTTGGCCGAGAATATTAACATATGTATTCGTTAAACCTTCAAGCATATTTAAACGCAAGGTTTGCCCCGTATATCTTTCAGCAATCTGCAATTCTTTACTTGCTTGATAAACAAACCAATCAGAAGGAGTTGGGATAACCGATTGTAAAATCGCTGCCGTAGTTGGAGCATACAGAACATAAAAGTCTAAGTTTGGTAAAAATTCACCGTATTTTACTGAAACATTTCTTTGAGCTTGATAATATTTCTCATACTGAGTTTTTACATCCGTATTTTGATCTAAAACAATTGATCTCATCTGCTCTAAATTTAGAGTTTCAGCACTTAAACTGGCTCCAAATAACAACAAGCAAATGCCAATTGCCTTTCTAATACCATATATCCCCATGAATTTTCTCCTAAATAAGTTCACTAATTTTCCCATATCTAGCTGTTTTACTCCAACTAGCAAAGTTCTATTTTGCATCTTGTAATTAATACAAACTATTTCAATAACTTAAATAGAAGTTAAGAAAAGATAGAGAAAACTCAATTTGATCGATGATCTGTTCCCCATAAATCAATCAAAACTTCGCGATATCTCTTTTGCGGCTAAAAAAGCAAAACTAAAAGCATTTTTGTAAAGCCCACATATCGCAAATTTATTTGCTGAAATTTGTCCCCAAAAAGGTAGGCGTTTGAAACCTTTATGCCTTATGCCTGTTTTTTGTTGAAATCTCGCAAATAACGGTAATTCAATAAAACTTGACTTTTGTATATAGTCATAAATATGAAGTAACTGTTTTTCATGAGCTAATTCCAGTGCACAACGATTAAGAGTTGTAGAACCTATTTGAAGAACAGACTGTTCTTTACGGTAAATGCAGTGAAATTGATCAAAAACAAGATTAAAACTTTCTTTAAAGTCAAAACTTTGTTCTGGAATGTTGATCTCCAAGTAACTGCCCGCAACATCTTTAGAATGATCCAAGTAATATAAAAAGTTTTGATCAACATCATCAGAAAGTAAATGGCGAGTATGTCTTGAAGTACAAAAGATGATCCTATCAAATTGAAAGTCACCACAGCTTGTCTTAACAAAATTTGAATTATCTACTTTAAGAACAATTCCCTCTTTGAAATGAATTAAATTTTCATGTCTTGAGCGGAACCATTGTTTAAGCTTTAAAGGGTCAATAAAATAAGCATTATTGCTAAAATAAAACTTATAATCTTTAACTAAAGAAGATAAAAATGGGTTGTCATTAATTTTATTATAACCTGAATACCTTTTTTGCCATTTTTGTAAATTATCTTCTTTCCACATCTGGTACTCACAACCTTGGTAAACTCCTTGTGGATTTTGTTGATCAAAAAAGTGTTCAAAAGTCTTAAATGAATCTACGATTCTATCTCCTAAAGGTGAAACCCCTTTCTCCACCCCACGTAGACAATTAATTGAAGTCGTATTTAAAGAACAGGGTATAAAAAGATCATTCTTAGCTATATTTGTGACCTCTAACATTGGGTTTTTACTAAGTTCTTCATGCAAACACCAAGAAGCTATACCATCTCCAATAGTCAATATTTTTTCTTTACGGTTTTTATTCATTTTATTATTATTTTTTAAGATAAAGACTTAAATTTATTGCAAGATTTTATCTTCTATTTTATCGTTTTAATTCGTTTTTTATCCAAATAAGGGGAAATTGTCTATGTCTAAAACTCTTGATAACAAAGCTGTTGCTTATGCTGTTACAAAAACCTCTCTTAATCCTAATCAAGTTATTTCTTGTTGTAACCTTCTTTTCCTAGAAGAATGTACAATTCCATTTATCTCAAGATATAGAAAAGAAGCTACTGGAAACTTAGATGAAGTCCAAGTCCGACAAATTCAAGAGTTCTATGAAGAATATATAGAGATAGAAAAACGACGAAGCTATATACTTGAAACCATCAAAAAAATGGAAAAGCTGACTCCTCAATTAGAAGAAAAAATAAAAGCATGTCAAACTCTAAATCAACTTGAAGATATTTATGCTCCTTATAAATCGAAGAAAAAAACCAAAGCCACATTGGCCACAGAAAAAGGCCTGGCCCCATTGGCCCAAGAACTTCTCACTTCAAAAAGTAGTTTTGAAAAGCATATTGCAGACTATAAGAAACGTTTTGTCGATGATTCCCAAGGAAAAGTTAAAGATATCCAAGAAGCCCTAAATGGCGCATGTGACATATTAGTAGAACAATTTGTACATAACCCAGACACGAAAGAAACTTTAAGAAAAGAGTTTTGGCGTTCAGCAAAAATAAAGTCTACCAAAAGAAAAGATGCTCAAGAAGTAAAAGATTACCAAAAATTTAAAGATTTTTTTGAATTCGAAGAAAATATTAGCGCACTTTCTCACCCTAAAAATTCTCACCGGTTTATGGCCATGCGACGTGGAATGAACTTAAAGGTTTTAAAGATAGAGATTGTTTTAGAGGGAGACTTTGGTGTCGAGACAATCGAAGCCAATCATTTTCCCAATGCCCAAGAGTTAGGTAATTATGAGTTATTAAAAAAGCTCGCTAAAAAAGCTTATGATACATCTTTATCTACAAGTCTAGACCTTGAAATGAAAACAGAACTCAAAAAGTCTTCAGATAGTGCTGCCATCGATGTTTTTGGAGTCAACTTAAAAAACCTTCTTCTTCAACCCTATTTAGGAACTAAAGCTGTTCTAGGTATTGATCCAGGAGTTAGAACTGGATGTAAAATTGTTGTTATTGATGAAACAGGGAAATTTATTGGAGATCATGTTATTTATCCTTTTGCTCCTAAATTTGATACCCAAGGCTCAAAGCTTATCTTAGAAAAACTTGTCGAAGCCTTTAAAATAAAATACATCGCTATCGGAAATGGAACCAACGGTCGTGAAACTCTTGAATTTGTTGAAGACAATCTTGAAGAAGTGAAATCTGGTGAAGTAAAAGCAACCTTAATTAGTGAGGCTGGTGCTTCGATCTATTCAGCAAGCGATGTGGCAAGAAAAGAGTTTCCTGATAAAGATGTGACTGTTCGAGGTGCTATAAGTATTGCAAGAAGATTTCAAGATCCCTTAGCAGAGCTTGTAAAAATTGATCCTAAGTCAATTGGAGTTGGGCAATATCAACATGACGTAAATCAAGTCAAACTTAAAAAGTCTCTTGGAGGAGTAGTAGAAAACTGCGTAAATTTCGTTGGAGTTGACCTTAATACAGCTTCCGCCCCTCTTTTATCTTATATTTCTGGTATTGGGCCTACTGTGGCCAATAATATTGTAAAGTATAGACAAAAAAATGGTGCATTTGCGGCCAGAAGTGACTTGTTAAATGTTTCTCGTTTTTCCAATAAAGTCTTTGAGCAATCTGCCGGCTTTTTAAGAATTTATAATGGAAAAAACCCCCTGGATGGAACTTTTATTCACCCGGAAAGATATGAAATCCTAGAAAAATGGTGTCAAGACAACGGACATAGTCTCAAAGAGCTTACTGTTGATAAAGAACTTATTGATCAATTGGCAAATGACAAAGCCTTAGAACAAAAAATCGGAGAAATGACCTTTAAAGATATTGTAAAATCGCTAATTGCCCCTAAGCAAGATCCCCGTTCTGAGTTTAAATCAATTGAATTTCGCAAAGATATTCGAACAATCAATGACTTAAAACTTGGTGAATGGTATACTGGTGTAGTCAACAATATAACTAACTTTGGTGCTTTTGTTGACTTAGGTGTTAAAGAAAGTGGACTCTTGCACATATCACAAATTTCAAATGAATTTGTAGAAAACCCTCTAGATAAGCTAAAAGTAGGTGAAGAGCTCAAGGTACGAGTTATCGAAGTCGACCTAGACAGAAAAAGAGTTAGCTTAAGCTGTAAAACTGACTCACAAGTAGAATATAATAAAAATACAGGTAAACCTAAAGGAACACCAAAAAAAGCAAAGGCAAAAAAAGAAATTAAAAATAACGCATTTGCTGGTCTGGCCGACTTTAAGCTCAAATAAACTTGGACATTTTTTCCAGTTTTGTTATTCAAAAAATTTTGGCCATATAATAAAGTATGGCCAAAAAAAAATTTTCACTTATAAAGAACAACAACGATAATCAAGTAGATGAACAGCTTGCCAAAAAATTTCAAAAAGCGGGACAAAAGTCTTTTACCATTGAAGATTTCATTTATGATTTTTTAGGGCAATTTATTTCAAAAGAAACTCAAAAAGCTTATTCTCAGGACCTTATGTCCTTTTTCTCTTTTCTTGCCAAAGGTGGTTTAAAAATTAACCATCCAAGCGAAATTCAAGGAGCACATTTTCAAATATATCGAGATGAGCTTATCAATGATAAGTACTCAAGTGCCACGATAAACCGCAAACTTGTCGCCATTCGCTCATTTATAAAGTGGTCAATGGCCTTAAAATTAATCGACCATAACCCTCTTGATATAGTAAAATTACCAAAGGTTGAAACTGAAACACCTACATTAGCATTTGATGATGATGAAGTCATTCGTATGATTGAGGCCCCAGACCTCACCACAAAAGTAGGAAAAGTTCACAGAATAACTTTATGTTTACTATTTTCTTTAGGTTTAAGAAGAAGTGAATTGGCCAAAATTCAAATCAAAGACTTCTACCAAGAAAGGGGCCATTACGTTCTTAAAATTAAAGGTAAAGGAAATAAAGCTCGTCATCTCCCCTTAGCACCAGATCTTATCAATGAATTAAAAAACTATCTCGATGCAATGGCCAACCTCGGTATCCAATTTGAACCAGATGACTTTTTGATTCAAACGGCTAAAAAAGGTAAAAATTCTGCTCCCGTCAATGGCTCCACAATTTATAGAATCATAGAAAAATATGCTAAAGAATGTTCTATTAACAAAAAAGTAAGCCCACATAGTTGCAGGGCCACAGCTATTTCTCATCTTTTAGATACTCAAAAAACCCCGATTAGAGATGTGGCCATTTTTGCTGGCCATTCCAAAATCACGACAACAGAAAGATATGATAAACGTCGTGAAGGTCTTGACCAGTCTGCTGCGTATGACATTGATTATAATAAAAAACAAACGAATTAAAAGAGTATTAACCGCCCTCTACTAAATTGATGATAAAGAAAACTCTTTCATACTAAGGCTGAAAAATACATATTCATTTTTTGAACAAAGCTTCGAAAGATTTCACTTGTATCTGACTCCAACATGTCATGATAACGACAAAAAAAATAAATTTCATTATCTTCACCTGAGCGATAGCTTAATGTCTTAGAGACCTTATCTTCTTTAATATAAAAATACCGTAATTCGTTATTTGTATAGAAAAAATCATCCACTGCTTGCGCTTGGCTTAAATCATTTGTCATAAAGTGGCTTAATGATTCAGTACAAATATAAAACTTTATCATCTCACTTTTTTCAAGTGTGTTTAATAAAATGTCATTTTTAGATGAAAAAAGAATTCCTGTGTCAGTGATTTGTCTTATTTCAATATATTCTGAAATATCATAATCACTTCCAAACTGAATTAGTATTTTCCCCTTAGTATAAACTCGTAATTTTCGAGCAGGAATCTTATTTCTAAGAACATGAGTAAAAATAAACTTACCCACAACATTACTATTTAGGCATTCTACAAGTGTCATATGTTTAAAAGGTCCCAAAGGTCCAACAAAAGAAATTTCATTACTATTAAAAAGTTGATCTTCAAATGAGCTATCTCTAAAATGCCTCATAAGGCCAATATAAATATCATAAACATTCATTTGAATAACTTGATCATCTAACTTAAGCCATACTCGAATATCTTTTAATTTATTGATATAAGTTTCTGCGTGGTTAAATAAAAATGAAAAGTCCTGATTCTTTTTTATCGCCTCTCTAACAGAGTTCATAAGAGTTGCATTATCATTAATTTTAAAATAAAAAGGTGCATTCTTATCAACTTTATAATAATCATTCCATCTTCCGTCTACAAGATCACAATATGGCCATTTTAATTCGGTATTAAGTTTCTTGCTCATAGGCTCCTTCTTATAATAAAGATAACCTACTCAACGGAAATTTTTTCCGATTCTTTAGAAATTAATGAGAAACTTTTCTAATAAGTGAAACAAATGAATTATTCTCTCTCTTAAAAATTTTAAAAGTATAATGCGTAAAAAGAGAGGCAACAAAATAAGGCACTAAAAAAGAAATTAGCATACTAAAAAAATCAATTTTAACGGGGATATTTCTTTCAACAAAATGCTCAGGCATTAAAATGAACTGATTTGTATCCAAGAGAATAAGGAAGGCCAAAGCTAATAAAACTCCTAATAAGCAGAAGAAGACAGTAATAAATTGCCCAAACCAATAAACGAGCTTTAACAATGATTCTCTAGACAAACCTAAAATCCAAAATGATGCTAAATCTATCTTAACTTTATTATAAAAGATAAGAAACCCTGAAGTGATACATATACCAATCAAAAAACTCATTCCAACAAAGAGAAATAACATCACACGTGTTTCTAAATTTAAGGCCCTCACTAAGGTTGAGTTTTGTTCTTCCCATGAAACAAAGTTTACATTCAAATTGTATTTGTTAATCAGCTCAAAAATTTCCTCTTTAGAGTCACTATAAATACGAAATTTATTAAAAGTTTTTTTGCGAATCATATTTTGCAAGAAGCTAAGTCTTACCCAGCCATGTAGACTATCGATCTCAGGAAGTTCACTGCTAAAAAAATCAGAAATATAAATAGAAGACTGCATCGGGACTTCTTGAAAAATAAGTGATAAATGTGAAGGGGACGTTAGTAATAACTTTGAACCGTAAAAACTTCTGAGCTTTCGCCCCAAGTCACTACCTATAACCAAATGTGTTTTATCTTTATTCTCTAAAAACTTTGGCACAAAAGTTTTAAAATCCATACCATGAAGAACAATCGGTGAAATAAAATTACCACTTTGAACCATCATCTCTAACTCAAGTTCAGGAACAAAATCTACATTTATCTCATTTAGTCTTAAAACAAGATCATCTCTCTCAGCTTGAGCAAGTCTTGTAATATCAATATAGCCTTTACCATGAACATTTTTTGAGCGCTTAATGAGACCATTTTGCAGGCCCCCCATAACTCCTTGAAGCACAGCAAGAGAAAAAGACGAGATCAGCAAACCTATAATCGCCAATAAAATAAGTTTTTGCCTTGTCCGACTTTTAAAAATATGTGCAAAAAAATAAGAAAAAAGACTAACTGGAAACACTATTTATAACTCATAAAATTTTTGCTTATTCTCAACTAGCTTTTTTAGATAAGGACTTAACTCGTATCTCTGCTCATTAACTTCAGAAGCAAATTTTTCAATTGCCCCTTTAATCCTTTCTAATCCTTCAGAGTCAGCATATTTTAAAAGACCTCCTCTAAAAGGTGGAAAGCCAATTCCAAAAATTAACCCTAAATCAACAGTATCAGCAGAATCAACTATTTTTTCATCTAAAATATTAGCTGCTTCATTAATCATAGGTAAAATAAGTCGCATTTGGATTGTTGTTTCATCCATCTCTGTTTTCTGATCTGGTAAGAGTTTAAGAATATCAGGATTAATATCTTGTTGTTTTCCTGAGTCATCATAAAGATAAAACCCCTTGCCATTTTTCTTACCAAGTAGCCCAGCCTCCACTGCTTTATGTGAGAGTTGATTGGCTTTGGCCCTTGGTCCAAGCCCTGCTTCCATAATCTCACCAACATGGGAGCAAACATCAATTCCAACTTCATCCATCAATCGACATGCACCCATTGGCATACCAAAATTAAGGACTGCTTTGTCAATAGATTCAATACTTACTCCTTGCTCAAGTAAGTAGGCTGACTCATTTAAAAAAGGAGCTAAAATTCTATTCACTAAAAATCCTGGACAATCATTAACAACAATTGGTGTTTTTTTAACGTCTAAAACCCATTTATATAGTCTGTTAATTGTTTCTTCACTAACCCCTTCATGACGAATAATTTCGACCAGTGGCATTTTATTAACAGGATTAAAAAAATGAAGTCCAGCAAAACGACTAGAATTTTTTAATGCTTTTGCCATTTCATTGATACTTAATGAAGAAGTATTCGTGGTAAGCAAACAGTCATCCGAAACATAGTTTTCAACTTCTGAAAAAACTTTCTTTTTAATATCCATATTTTCAACGACAGCTTCAATAACTAAATGGCTTCGTTGAAACCCATCAAAACTTAGTGATGGTTTAATAGATCTTTGCTTGCGTTCAAACTCATCCTTAGTTATTTTTCTTCTTTTGAGTGCTTTCTCAAAGACACTTGATGACTGCTTAAGACCGAGTTCTAAGCCTTCTAAATTAATATCTTTAAGAATGGGCGATTGATTAGAATTTGCCATTAGCCAAGCAATTCCTCCTCCCATCGTTCCCCCACCTAAAACAGCACCTTGTCTAACAGAAGAGATTTTATCTTTTTGTTCTAATTTTTTTGCATTATCATGTAAAAAGAAAACGTGTTGTAAAGCCTTAGACTGAGAAGTTTGTGAAAGCTCACCAAACATTCGAGCTTCATTAGAAAGATAAGAAGATCTTCTTTTTCCAAAACTAGCTTCAAGATGTTCTAAAATTTTTAACGGCGCAGGATAAAACCCTTTTGTTTTTTCTAAAACAGTTTGACGGGCCTTTCTAAAAATCACTCCTCTGGCCAAAAAGTTTTCACTGGCCTTTTCAGTAAGTGTTTCTTGGAATGTTTTATTATGACTCTCCTTTTTAAAGAGATACTCTGCAGCCTTTTCTAAAAGTCTTTCCGCCGGCATAACTGCCTCTACTAAGCCCATTCTCTTTGCTTTTTTAGCTTTGACTTGCTTTCCAGTTAGTAATAAATCTAATGAAGTGGTTAAACCAATTTTACGAGGTAAACGATACGTACCACCAAAGCCAGGTAAAACACCTAACATCACTTCAGGTAAACCTAAAGCCGTTTTTTTATTATCTGAACATATGATTTTATCACAGCTTAAAGCCATTTCTAATCCACCACCTAAACAAACACCATCAACAAGGGCCATGGTAGGAATTTTTAAATCTTCCAACTTATTAAAAACTTCTTGCCCTTTTTCACAGCCCTGTGAAGCTTCAATTTCAGAAGTTAATGATTGAATAACGCTTACATCCATGCCGGCCAAAAAACATCCTGGTTTGTGTGAAAAAAGCACAAGCCCTTTCGCATTTTTATCTCCCTTAATCTCACTTAAGGCTTCATCCATTTCTAATAATGTCTCTTCCGAAATAACTGTCAGTGATTTTGTCTCATGTTCGCCAAAACCTAAATAATAAATACCTTCTTTTTGTTCAATACTAATTTTTTTATTATTCATATCACTTATCCTATTGGTTTAAATTTTCAATTATAACTGCACCACCTTGCCCGCCACCGATACAAAGAGAAGCTAAGCCATATTTCGCTTTTCTTCGCCCTAATTCGTGTGCCAAAGTGACCATCAACCTTGATCCAGTTGAACCAACAGGGTGACCTAGTGCAATGGCACCACCATTGACATTGAGCTTAGACTGATCAAGCTCTCCGAGCAAATCAACATTCCATCGATCTGATAATTTTTTATTTTTCATCACTTCCAAGCAAGACAAAACCTGAGCTGCAAATGCTTCATTAATCTCAACTAAATCCATTTGGTCCAAACTCATCCCAGTTCTTTTTAAAACACCATCCATAGCAAGAACTGGACCTAACCCCATCCTTTCTGGCTCAAGACCGTGAAAATGAAAATCAACCATACGGGCCATTGGTTCTAAATTATACTTCTTAACAGCTTCTTCTGAACATAAAAGCCACATAGAACCACCATCTGTAATAGGACAAGCATTACCCACTGTGACTGTTCCAGTTTTCTTTTCAAAATAAGGCTTAAGCTTGGCCAATTTTTCTAATGAAGAATCCGCTCTAGGGCCATTGTCTTCACTAATCAAACTATCCAACTTTTTTCCAGTTATAATACTAACAATTTCGTCTTTTAATTTACCTTCTTGTTGTGCTCTTACGGCTTTATGATGAGAATTATTAGCAAACTCATCTTGTTGCGTACGACTAAATTTAAACTCTCTGGCCAGTTTCTCTGCTGTTTGTCCCATATTTAAACCACAAAATGGATCCGTAAGGCCTTGCTCAATTGAAATAACTGGACTCAAATGGGGTAACCTAAAACTGCTTAAAACCTTCATCTTATCTGTTGAAGATTTAGCTTTCATAAGATCAATAAAGAAGTCAGTCATATCCTCGTTATACAAAAGGGGCATTTGAGACATATTCTCAACTCCACCAGCAAAAATAATATCGCTTCTACCTGAAGCAATTTTGACAAAAGCTTGAGAAACAGCTTCCATACCCGAAGCACAGTTACGATGCACAGTGTAGCCACTGGTTTTTTTATCCAAACCGGCTTCTAAAGCAATAACACGACCAACATTGGGATACTTAGCAGGATTCCCCGTATTTCCAATAATAACTTCATCAACTTGATCATTAGGGATTGAGGTTTGATCCATGATATCTCTTATCAAATAATGTCCTAAATACGGTGCTGCGACATCTTTTAAGATAGTCCCTGACTTTGCTTGAGGTGATCGATTGCCTTTAACTAGGTATACTGGTTTCATAAGAACTCCATTTCATTTAAAACGTATCACTTAATTCTAATGGATTTGTTTTAAAAGTACCAGTAGACTTTACTTATGTTAAGGGAATTATTAAAAATTAAGCTAGGCCATAAAAATATAAATGGCCCTCATCGAGGGCCAATTTATTCGAGAAAAGTCTATCCTAAAGCTTTTTACTTAAAGCTCTATCAATAGTCCTGCAAAAATACTTAAAACATTAGCTTCGGTTAGCTCATCTGAAAGATCTTCAAGTCTTTGTTGATCAGGTGCATACAGACGATTAATACCATTTTTAGAAGATAAATTACCTCCTAATGCTCGCATATAATTAAACTCTACATTTGCACCAATTGTATCAGTAAACTTCATCTCTGAACCGGCCATTAATTCTACGTTAACACTACTTGAGGACACTTCTTCATTACCAAAATTATACCCATAGAATTGTGAAGAAGAGCCTGGATTATAATAAGGATTCGGTGATCCGTTATTAGAGTACTTTAAAGTATTTCTATTATAACCTAAACCAGCACCAATATAAGGACGAAATCTTTCATTTTTTGAGATAAAAAACTTAGAGTAAATATCAAAGTTCATATTTGAATACTCAATATCTCTGCCTCCATAGTACGATTGATAATAATCAACGTATCCTGGATCAAGATAATTATTACCACCAAAGTCCTCAGTCGACATCGTTGTATAATTAAAACCAATACCAATACTAAAACGAGAGTTTATATTTGTTTCGACTTTAACCCCGCCTAAAAGTCCGGCTTCTAAAGTTTCGTTATCAGAAATCATAGTCGTGAAACCTGTATAAGGCAGAACCTTAATCATTTCACCAAAATTATCACCTTTTTGAGCAGGTTTTTCTAAAGGAGCTTCAACGACAGGGGCAGCTTGTTGCACAACAACTTCATCTTTTTTTGGAGCCTTTACAAATTCCTCACAGCCTTCTTTAAAACCTTCGGCCATTAAACAATCAATCTTTTTATTATAACGATCAATTGTCTCTTGTGACTCTTTACGCTCTTCAATCATATCCTCAGTAACATCGGCTAACTTCTCTGTAGAACGAGATAATTGATTATATTTTTTCTTCTTTTCTTTATTAATGATAATAGCATTTTCTTGCTTTTTAAGTTCATTTTTAACCGTCTCAAGCTCTTGGTCACTAACAGAAGGTTGTTCTTGAACATAACCATTAATATCAATGGGGTCATTATTTAAATAGGCTTGATCCCCACCTTGATTCGCCATTGCTGCGCTAAAACTTGTCATTGTGACAACAAGAGCAAGCGCTAACTTTTTCTTTGTTGTTTTCATACATTACTCCTCGAATAAATAAACACATTTCTATCATACCGCCAAAAAATAACGCAATACAGCATTTCTCCTAAAGCGTGTAAAATTTACATGAAAATATGAGAAGTTGATATGAAACTAACGTCTAATTGTGAAGTTTTTGTACTGTCCCTGAAAACTGGCATTATGCCCAGTAAACATTTTTTGATAAGCTCCTAAGTAGCTATTTTGTAAAGAATTTGGTCCATCAATAAGACGTTCATTTAGTATTTTAAAGAGGCCATTAATGATTAAAACCACCACTAGAATTAGTAAAGTATACTCGACCATAGTTTGGCCCTTGGAATTAGAAAACAAAGTTTTAAATTTAGCTAAATTCATAAATCAATTATCTAAGAAATCAGAAAACAGATCAAGTAGGTAAGAATAAAGGCCTAATGATTTTGAACGGTTAGGACCACAATGATAAATCTTTTGTATATGCACTCTACTTTCTTTATCGTACAAGTCTTTGAAATTATTTGGTTTAAACTGAGATAATTCTTTTTTTGCCTGAGGTGGATATTGAAACCAAATATCTTCAGTCATAAATAATTTGGTATTTGCAATCCAGTCACTTCGCTGTAAGCCTGGCAAAATAGACTCACAAGAGCGAAATAAATCCTCAAGAGCATGAGTATAATAAAAACTGGGTTTAGTTCCTAAAGCATCTGCATAAGCATAAATAGCTGAAAAATTACCATTTCCATCAATTTTAAGCTCCCAATGTGGAAAATCGCTTCCTATCCTTTTCTCATAAGAAAAAAGAATGCGTTTATCCTTAAAAATATCGACAAAATCATGATTAAGATTTCCTTTGAGGCCTATGGCCAAAAACTGTTCTGCACCATTTTTTGTTTCAAAAGGCAAAGCATCAGTTTTTTGAGCAAAATAATGCGTTTGATCGACTTGAACAACACCATCAACCTCAGCAAGTAACAAGTACTTGAGCTTAGAGTCAGCAACGCCCCAGTCAGCAATTTGAGTTTGACGTAAATCTCCACCGCGCTCGCGATAGACTAAAAGTAAGTCCTCTTCCAACTTATTTGCATCAACAACATATCTTGGAGCCAATAAAGACAACATTAAATATCTTGACTCCAAGTCTTCTTTTTTAGAAGAAAAAACTGCTTGATAGGTCATTTGTAAAACATAATGTAATTGTTTTGTTACCAACTCATCTCGCTCAATAAAACGAAAAAAACTTTCAAAAACAGCCGCCAATTCGTCACTGAGTTTTTGTTCAAATAAATTATGTACATTCTGGTTATCCAAATTAGCAAAAGACTTATGGGCAACATATTCTAAATAAATAAAGAACTCTTTATCAAATACTTCTGGCTCTATATGAACCAGTTTAGTTTGATAAACATCCGAGAAAGAAGCAGGAAACTTTCGGGCCAATTCTTTAATATTAGAATAGGGCGAATGACATAGTTCTATCATTTTATCATTAATATAAAATATAGTATTTTGCTCTACTAAATAATTATCGAGATTAATCAAATCTTCAATTTTATTTTGTTGTCCTATTTCAATTAAAAGATTTCTTTCCAGCATTCCAATATTTAAATGCCACTGATTTGCAAAGCTCAGATTTGGGTCATCGAGAATTAAGGTACTTTTATCTTGGTTTAAAGAGGCAATTCCATAAATAATGGATAAATAATTCATACCAATGATAGTTTGGCCGTAAGACTTTCTTAACATAACTCCCTTATTTTAAAACCTCAAGCCAAGCTTTTATACGAGCATAGTGCTTCATGGTTACATCTAAGTTTAAACTTTGTTTTTGTATTTGAGAAGACTCAATTCTTATAAGCTCATTTAATAATTGGGAGATTTTTTCTAATTTAATTAAAGTTGCAGGAGAAGTCTCTTTAATATATGAATATTCCGTAGAACGATGAACACGGGGACCACAAAAAACAATTAATCCACTTAAATAAGGTTCTAAAAGGCTATGCACAGAACTTCCAAATCCACCACCAACATAAGCGAAATCAAAACTACTATAAAGCTCACATAAAACACCTTTTACATCAAAAAGAAAAACTCCTTTCTCACGCTCATAAAGCTTAAAAAGCTGACTCAGCTCATTTTCATCAAGCAGATTAGAGATAACATAAACAGGTATACTAAGTTTTTTAAATCTATTTTTAAGATCCAACATATGCTCAGTATCGAGCTTATGGGGTGCAATACAAACAATATCTCGACTGACAAGATCTTTTCCATGCTCTTTAAATGCCTCAACCTCCTGTGGCCATAAACTACCCATAATAACTTTTTGTTTTTTTTGTTGCTGCATCCAAGACTCAAAATTAAAAAAAATAGGAAATTTTTGAGTCAGTGTTTTCGTTTTATGAGCAACTCTTTGGGAAATAGTTAAAACTCTAAAATCAAAATAATCCAAATGACTTTCAGTCTTTACCTGATAGCTAAGAAAAAGTTTATAGTCATTTTTTGTCGATGCAATAATTTTAGAAAACTGTCGATAACAAAAAAGTAAGTACTGTTTCACCATAAAATTTTTACGGCAAAAGTTTTTCATTGAACCAGCAACAAGAATAAAACTACTGGCTTTATTAGCACCATAATAAATAAGTTCATAAAAAAAGTCATAACGACATAAAATGAGCGTTCGCGCAGTTAACCAAAGAGCTGTATTTTGTCTTCTTATAAAGGGATGGAAACTTAAAATAGGCAATCGGAATATCCGAAGCTTTGGGTATGCTCTTGCTAAGTCTAGGACTCTATGCTCAACACTTTCAGAACAAAAAATAAGCTCTACTTGTTTATCAAGGTTTAATACCTCTAATAAAAGAGGTTTGACTTGTTCTAATTCTCCTTCAGAAGATACTTCAAAAGCATAGTCGGCACGACCACAATTGTGAGAACTTAGTTCATTTTTAAGCTCAAACTCCAATCTCTTTTGAGCTTGTTGAGAAAAAAATGGGAGAAGATATCTTAAAAATGGGTAAAGAGCTAAACGAAAAAATAAATACAGTTTATACATAAACACTCTCAAGAGTTTCTTTTAAAACTTGAAAAACCTGTTCTGGATGAATTTCTTTCATACAATAATGTTCTAATCGAAAGCATTTTCTTTTACCAGTACCAGAACATGGACTGCATGTTATATTTTTATAAAGATATTTCGATTGAGCTAAATGTGGCCTAAACCCAAAACTAGGAGATGTAGAACCAAACAACGAGATAACGGCCCGGCCGTAAGCTTCTGCAATATGAGCACTTGCAGTGTCGTTCGTTATCGTCACGTCTGCATAAGACAAAATTGTCCCCGACTCGCCCACTGAAGTTTTACCTTGATAATTCAAAAAACGCTCATGTCTCAATTCTGGATCTGTATTGAAAACATCACAATAATCATCTGCAGGGCCTCCCACTAAAACAACTTTGTAATGATTTAAATCTTTATCGTTTAAAATTTTTTTTACCAAATCTTTATAGGATTCTAAGGGCCATCGCTTAGATGCAAATGAAGCCACAGGTGAAATGACAATATACTTGCCCTGAATGATTGGTTCAAGAGTTAAGAACGAGCCTTTTAGCGACGTAAGGCCGATCGTTTGACGTTGAGATGTATTTTGATTATTTACTTCCACCTCTTTAGCTTCTAAACTTTTTTTAAAAAGAAATTTAAAATCATTAATAACTCTTTCATGATGAGACTCTAAGTTCTTAAGTAAATCAATCTTAAACTTAATCAGTAGAAAGCGCCTAAAACTACGCTTATCAACAACTAAACTTGGAATCTGATAGCAAAAAAAACGAATGACTTTAGCACGTAAAGTATTATGCAAGTCGATCAAAAGGCTCAGCGACTTATCTTTTCTTAATTGGCAAGAAAGCATCCAAAGCTGTTTAATGTCCTCAACTCCCCGTTTACGGTCAATAGTCAGAATTTGATCAATATGAGGATGCCCCTCTAAAACAGGTGCAAATGAAGAAGAAGTTACAAATGAAATCTTGCACGTAGGATAACTATACTTCAACCAAGAGATTAATGGCGTCTGTAAAACAATATCTCCAAGACTAGAAAATCTAACAATAACAATATGCATTTAGCTATTTTAATTTTTTTTAAGCAATGTGGCCATTTCTTCGGCAAAATAAGTCAGAATGATTTTTGCTCCTGCACGTTTAAAAGCAGTTAATGTCTCTACCATAATCATCCTACCGTCAACCCAGCCTCTTTCAGCAGCGGCTTTAACCATGGCATACTCTCCGCTCACATTATAAACGGCAACTGGAAGAACAGTATTTTGTGAAACTTGATAAACAATATCTAAATAACTCAAACCGGGCTTAATCATCACGATATCAGCTCCCTCTGCTTCATCCAAGGCAAGCTCTCTTAAAGCTTCTTTCCCATTAGAAAAATCCATTTGATAAGTTTTTTTATCTCCAGCCTTTGGAGCTGAATCAAGTGCATCTCTAAAAGGGCCATAAAAACCTGAGGCGTACTTGGCCGTATAGGCCATAATCGAGACATGTTCAAAGCCCTGCCCGTCTAAAGCAACTCGGATGGCTTCAATTCGACCATCCATCATATCTGAAGGACCCAAAATATCACTACCTGCTCGAGCTTGCGCAACGGCCATTTTTTTAAGCACCTCTAAAGTTTCATCATTTAAAATCTCTCCATCAGCTGCAACAAGACCGTCATGTCCATCACTAGAATAAGGATCAAGAGCAATATCCGTCATAAGTAGAATTTCAGGGCAAGCTTTTTTAATTTCTTTAATAGCATTTAAATAAAGACCATCGGGATTATATGCCTCTTTTGCATCTTTAGTTTTTAAATGTTCCTCAATAACTGGAAATAGGGCGATACATTTTATTCCAAGTAATGAGAGTTCATTAACTTTTTGTATAAGTAAGTCTAAAGTGTATCGATATTGGCCAGGCATAGATTCAATAGGGACTTTTTTATTATGTCCTTCAATAATAAAAAGTGGCATAATAAGGTCAGTAACTTGTAGTTGATTCTCTTTTACTAAATCTCTTATGGCCGTATTTTTTCTATTTCTTCTTGGTCTAGATAGCATTGGCATCCATCACCCCTTTATCGTATAAAGACTTGTAGACAAGTGCATACATTTTAATTTGCTTGAGCATACTGGCCAATCCATTAGTTCGATTCATCGATAAATGTTCCGTAATACCGATTTGCTTCAAAAAATCCGGCTCAAGGGCCAATATCTCATCTGGCGTTGCATCTGAGTAAACATATGTCAGGACGCCAACGATTCCTTTAACCAACATTGCATCACTGTCAGAAGTAAAAACTACTCGCCCATTTTCATACTGTGGTTTTAACCATACTTGTGACTGACAGCCCTTGACTTGGTACTTCTCAACTTGATCATCACAAGAGTATTCTTTTGACTCTTTACCAAATTTTATTAATTCTTTATACCTATCTTCCCAATCTTTATATTGATTGAAACGCTCTATTACTTTTTGCACTTTATCTTCTAAGTTCATAAATTTCACACCTTTAGAATGTATTTATAACAAATCGGCAAGTTTTTCACAATCATTATTATTTAAAGTTATTGCCAGTATTTATCGATAAGTCTCAAGAGACAATGAGGTTTTATCATGGATGAATTAAAGAAAAAAATAGATTTAAAGCCCTTAACAGACCAACAAATTAAAGAACGCTCAGTTTCTTTGACGGATCTTTGGATGGTGCGAACAGAATCTGAAGAAATTTTAGGTCCATTTGATACAGAGTCTTTAAAAACTTATACCGGTAATCATCAACATTTATTTGAAAATACACAAGTATACAATCTCGAAAGTGAAAAATGGTTTGAAACTTTTAAAGTTTCTTATTTTCAAAGAAGAAAACCAGCTTTTATGTCTGCCCAAAATCTCATCAAATCAGATGAGTTTTACATTATGATTAATGGACAAAAAAATGGTCCCTATCATAAAAATGAGGTTCAAGCTTTTTTAAAAAATGGACAAATATCTCCCAGCTCACAAGTATCACTTGATAAGGGAGAGTCATGGATAAAACTTTACGAACACCATGCATTTGACCGACGAGAGAAAAAGTCAAATCAAGAATTACCCTTCACCCCTGCACCAGAGCTTCTAGAAAAGATGGCCAAAACCAAAGAAGACATACTTAAAGCCAAGCAACAAGAAGATGCTATTATAGAATTAGCTTATATTGGACACTCCAAGAACACCTCTGATTCAACGACTAAAAAAACCAAAACGACTCTTACTGAAGACAATAATACACCTAAATCAAAACTAAAAAGTTACGTTACAGTTTTTGCTACCATGACACTTATTATTTTTGCGACGACAGTTTTTATTCAAAGTACGAATGAGTCTCAAAAAAGAATCGAAGCGAAAACAGACCCTAAAAGTATCGATAACTCAAATAGGAATTTAAGAAAACCTGCTTCGGTTGAAACAAAACAACCTCCTAAGACCAAAGTTCAACATAAAAGAATTAAGCCAGTAACACGCAAAAGAGTCGAGCCCAAAAGGTATCGTCCAACCGTAACAAGACCAAGCCCTCCCAAGCGTGAAAGAAGATCAAGAACTTCTTCCCCAAGATCCCGTCGAGTTGAAAGAAATATTGATTACGCTAATACTGTCGATCAAACTGAAGAAAGAATTGATATCAATGACCCAGAAATCCAAAGAGAAATAACACGTGAGTTATCAGGTGAATATGATCTTGATGGCGAATTACTTGATGAACAAGAAGTTCCAGAAGAATATTTTGACGATGAAGAAATCTTAGAAGAAGACTATCCAGATGATATGCGTCAAGAAGTTTATAGATAATCATCAATAAGCTTATTTGCTAAAAACAAGCATTTTTACAATTCAAGAAAAATTATGCTATCTTCCCAACATGAAAAAAACCACAAACTTAACTGACCTTGTAAAACCCTTCAAGGATCAATATGCCAAAGACTCTTATTTTGTCAGCTTTGAAGGAATTGAAGGCAGTGGAAAAACGACTCAAATCAATCTTCTCAAAGAAGATCTCATTACTCAGGGTTATAAGGTTTTACTCTTAAGAGAGCCTGGAGGGACTCATTTTGGAGAGAAATTAAGAGAAGTTATTCTAACATCTAATGAAAAGATTTCCCCTCTAAGTGAAGCTTTACTTTTTGCCTCATCAAGGGCCCAACTCTTAGAAAATAAAATATTACCATTTTTATCCCAACCTAAACATATTGTTATAATAGATAGATATATAGACAGCTCAATCGCCTACCAAGGGTTTGCGCGAAAGCTTGGAGTTGAAACAATTCTAAAAATTCATCACCATAGCCCGTTAAATATTCTCCCTAATCTCACATTTTACCTAGATATAAACTTAAACCTCTCCATGCAACGCCAAAGACTTAGAGGGCAAAACAAAGATTATTTTGAAAAAGAAGACCAAGACTTTTACCAAGAGCTTATAAACGGATATGAGTTCTGTGTTGAAAACTTCAAATCCCGGGTTAAAGTCATTGCTGCTGACAACACAATTGAAAATGTTGCGCAGCAAATTAAAACTCATCTTGGAAATCTCCTATGAGCACAAACCTACAGAGTATTTTAAAAAATAAAGCACACAACAAGACACTCGCTTCACTCTATATTCTAGAAGCAACTTACTCCAATGAAAATCATCAATGCCTAGAATGGATAAAAGACTTATTGGCGCAAATAACAAATATAAATACTTCAAAATTAGAAAACGCCCAAGACATACTTATTCTAGATGCAAATGACAAAAAAAATTATCAGCAAGAACATATCCAACAAATCTATCAGTTTTTAAGTTTTCAAGCTTTAGAGCTTGGCCAAAAGTTTCTCATCATCCCCGAATGTGAGAAGATATCAACAAATCATTACAACAAATTACTTAAAACTTTTGAAGAACCGCCTGTTGCCCTTACTGCATTTCTTATAAATGATCATAAAGTAAAAATTCTCCCCACCATTGAATCAAGAGCGATTCAATTAAAAATCCCGACTCAAAAAGCTCAACTTGATCCTCAATGGAAAGAATTTCTTATTAAGTCGCATTCTTTAATCGAGTTTCTGGACTTTGTTGAAAAAAATGATTTAACACCTCATAAACTCTGTACACTTACTCTAGACATCATTCAACAACACTCATCACATTATCAGCACTACGCACAAACGATTAAGGCCATTAAATCAATTCAAGAAGATATCAAATTTAATAACTCAGCTAGTCAAATAAATGTCAAAATCTATCATATCCTTTCAAAACTAAGGGTTTGACTAGTCGTCGCAGACGCTAGAGAATACTAATTCAATTTAGATGGTTATTTGGAATTAAACATGAATGATATACAAGAAAATACTGGTGAAAATAATCATCAGGATGAAATCAAAACAGAAAAAAGAAAAAAAAATAAATTTGCCGTAAAAGAAGAAATCACTGAAGATAACTGTAAATTTACGGAAGGACAAATCCTACGCTTTGTACGAGTGCGTTTTCCAGGACATGCCAAGTCCTATGCTTTCTTACTTGGTCAAAGAAATTTAGCCTATGGAAAAAAAGTTATGGCCATGAGTGACCGTGGGATGGCCGTTGGTTATATTAACTCTTTTCCCTATGAATTAGCTTTTCACAAAGATATGTTGCCACTTAGAAGTATCACAAAAGCTGCAACAGAAGATGATATTAGTAATGAAATAGATATTTATAAAAAACAAAAAGAAATTGAAACTTTATGCCAAAACTTAATTGAAAAACATAAGCTTGACATGAATCTCACCCATGTTGAGTTTACTCAATTTGGAAAAAAAGTTGTTTTTTATTTTGTCGCCCCAGCACGAGTTGATTTTAGAGGTTTAGTTAAGGACCTTGTCTCAGAATTAAAACTAAGAATCGAATTACGTCAAATATCAGTAAGGGATAGAGCTGCATCTCAAGGGGCCATAGGTCCCTGTGGTCGAGAACTTTGTTGTTCTTCCTTTCTCTCTAAGTATGGGAATGTCTCAATAAAAATGGCCAAAAATCAAAACCTTAGTCTTAACTATTCAAAGCTCAACGGAGTCTGTGGCCAATTAAAATGCTGCTTGCAATATGAAGACGAAGTTTACGCTCAAAAACGAAAAAAACTCCCTCAAGAGGGATCACTTATAAAAACAAAAAATGGCGATAGCGGTAAAGTCAAAAAACTAAATATTCTTAGTCAGCAGTTTGATCTGTTAACAGACAAAGGAAGAATTAAGCGCTACACCCATGACCAACTCAGTAAAACTTATAAAAATGGAGAATATAAATTCCCAACACATTTTGACAATATCTCAGATGAAACGGCGACAGTTGTAGGGCTTAATGATTTAGAGGCAAAAAAAACGCGTCAATTCGAAAAGGATATGGACAAACTTAAACTCAAAGCAAAACAATATGCTCATGAGGCAATTGAAGACATATCTGACTTTCTTCCACCAAGAGACCGTTCAGATGATCTCAAACAGATCAAACAAGAACAAGAACAAGAAAAACTAAAATCGTCCACACAGTTGCCAGAAGACAAGAGTACACAAACACCTCAACGTGATGATCATGGAACGACACAAAACAGCGACGAAATGCAAAGTAAAGATAAAGATGACAGAGCAAAAAAAACTTATCGTCATCCAAAGAAGAAAAATTATAATAGAAGAAATAATCACTCTAAGGGCAGTTCACGTAGGAATAACAAAAAACCAAATTCTTCTAAGGATTAAGGATGTCTTCTAAAGAGATCTTTAAAATTATTCACACGTCAGACTGGCACCTTGGAAAAAAACTCTTTAAGGCCATAAGAGAAGAAGAGCATCAAGCCTTTTTAGACTGGCTTTATCAATATATTCAACAAAACGATATCAATCTTTTAATTATTGCTGGTGATATTTTTGATGTTCCAGGACCGCCTTATAGCGCACAAAAGATGCTCTATAATTTAGTTCACAAGATGGGGAAAATCAAAAACTTCCAAACAGTTATTATTACAGGCAATCACGACTCGCCGGCCTTATTTGAGGTGCCCAAGGCTTTTTTCGAAGAGCATAATTGTCATGTTTATACAAGACTCGAAAAAGACCTTACAAGACTAGAACATATAATCAGCTTTCAAGATCAAAAGATTGCTTTAAAACTCCTGCCCTATTTCAGGAATTACGAGCTTTTAAATCAACTTGAGCAAAGAGGCTTGAAAAATGATCCAAGTGGCCTCAAGGTTTTTTTTAATGATTTTTTTTCGAGCTGGACTCAAGAGTCTCTAGACCATAAAATTTTAGTCGCTCATCATAGTTTTGGCGACTTTATGGCAACAGGCAGTGAACATGCCATCCATCTTTCAGGACTAAGCCATTTTCCCTTAGAATGGGTTCTGCCGCACTTTGATTACGTAGCACTCGGACATATTCATAAAAAACAAAAATTGACATCAAAAAAGCCTGTTTTATACTCAGGCTCTCCCCTTCCTCTACGTTTCAATGAATCAAACAACAAAAATATTATTGAAATTGATTTGACAAAAAAATCCCTAACATACAAAGAAGTTAATATCCCACTCATAAAAAGTCTCATACAAATAAAGACAAATACAGATTTTTTTATCGAAGATATTAAATCATTTCTTGCAACAATAGATGATAATCATTATTACTATCTAGAAGTTCAAATGGAATTCACTCAAGCTGCATCAGGAATCGCTGATCATGTAAGGTCTCTTATCAAAAACCATCCAGTCGAACTTTTATCCTTTATTCCTACACTGACACAAACAAATGAGAAAAAACTATCATATGGACAGATAAACGAATTAAATATTCAAGAACTCTTTGAAAACTATTACCAATATAAATATGATGGCAAAGAGGTTCCTTCTGATCTTAAAAAGAGTTTTCAAGAACTCTTAGATGAGGTTCATCGTGAAAATTCATAATTTAAGTATAAAAAATATGGCCTCACTTGATGGTGAGCATGAAATAAATTTTGATAAAATCATGCAAGATTCGCATCTATTTGCCATCACGGGCCAAACAGGTGCTGGAAAGTCCACAATTCTCAATTGTATCTCTCTTGCTCTTTATGGCAAAGTTTACAAAAAAAATTCAACAGGGTTTGACTTTATTACGCTAGGAAAGCCAGAAGGAGAAGTGTCATTAATTTTTAGTTCATCAGGGAAAAAATATAAGGCCAATTGGAAACAAAGAATAGCAAAAAAAAATGGAGAGCCTCTCAAAAACCCAGAACTCAAACGACAAATATTCGTTCTAGAAAGCTCATCAGAAAAAGCAATCGATACCCCCATAGAAGAAATTACAAATCTCACCTATACTCAGTTTTGTAAAACGACAATCCTTAATCAAGGACAGTTTTCCAAGTTCCTAACAAGTAATTTCACTCAAAGAAAAGAAATACTTGAAAAGTTTTATCAAGGAGACGATTTAAATCTTATTTCGAATGTTTTAAAAGAAAAAATAAAACGCCAAGTTCAACTTAAAGACGAAAAATCGAATCTTATTGAGGGCCTTACTCAGTCCTTTAACAAAAAAGTATTAACAAAACAAGAGCTTACAAGTCTTGAAAATGAACTTCAGCACTATTCAAAAGATGAAAAACAAATTGTTCAATTAAAAAAATATCTTAAAGAAACAATAGAAGCACTTCAGTTAATCAAAAAAAATCAAGAGAAAAAAAATTACTTAAAAGAACAAATCACAAACATAAATCGCAAGCTAAATGAGGCGTTGGATCAACTCAATATTTATACAAAAAAATCTTTTCAAATAAAAGACAACTTTGCCAATAAAAAGCCTCTTTTACTGGAATCACTCACCAAATTAGAGGAAAAAAAGCAATATCAGGCTCAAAGCCAAGAACTTACAGCTGAACGACAAGAATCAATCAACCAACTTAAAAATGTGACAAGTAAGATCACTCAAATTCAAAGTCAAAAAAATGAGATTCAGCACCAACAAGAAAAGCTCAAAGCAAAGTCAAAAACTTTGCAATCTCCTAAGCTCAAAAGTTTTGATAAATATTATGATATGATGATGAACTATTATTCTGATCGAGACTTGGCCCAAAATAATCTTAATCACACATTGCAACAGCTAAAGTCACGAGAAAACAAACTAAGTGAACTCTCTTCTCATATAGAAACGATTCAAAAAAAATTTGAAATTTTAAGCAACAAAGACCTCACTAATAAAGCTCAAGACCTAGAGCAAAAAATCAAATTACTAGAACAAACAACATATCAATACTCTCAACTCAATATGGAAGAAGAAAAGAACAAAAGCCTTCTCGATGAGTTAAAAGTAAATCTCACGCAAATAGATAAAGAATTAAATCTAACTCAAGAAGAACTCAATACACTAAAAATAAATAAGACTAAAAAGACAAAAGAATTAGAGAAGTTTAAGCTCGACGCTGCAATACACCTGTGTCAAAAAACCTCTCAAGAACAAGGTTACTGCGTTGTCTGCCACAGTGATAAACAGCTTTCCACTAGTCATTTTTCTCCCCACGAATCTGAAGATCATAATCTAACAAATGAGCTCAAGTTACTAGAAGAGAGAGAAGCATCCTTACAAAAACAATACTTACAATGGGAAGTAAAAAAGACAACAACAAAAGATCAATTTAGTAAAGCGCAACAAAATCAACAAAAAATGATTAAAGCTAAAAATTCTTTAATAGAAAAACTTAAAGAACAAATAGCGCACAAAATTTCACTTAGTGACTCCGACCTCAAAAAGACTCTCTTAGTTCTAGAAGAAGAGCGAGATATCATTCTAGATCAAACGCAGCAAAAAAATATTTTAACGGAACAACTTAGATCAAAAAAACAAGACCAAACAGAACTCTCCGAAGAGGTCACATCACTAAGAAAAAACAAAGTTGTTTTACAGCAAAAGCTCGACAATCTACAGCAAAATAAAGACCATCAAATAAAAGATTATCAAGCTTTCTCTTATATCCAAACTGTTCAGGATTTAAAAGACAACAAAGAAATGATCCAACATTTTCTCGATCTAGACTCTAACTCTATGCTCTTAAATATCGAGTTAAAAAGCCTTAATCAAAATAAAGAAGAACTAGAGTCCTTACAGCAAAAAATTGATTTCAAAAAGCAAAATATCGAAGACAAAATAAAACAGCTGACTGTCTTTTTGCAAAATAATACATCGACAGGTGACCCAAAAAGAGAAATGGAACAATGGGAAAATGAAATAAAAGAAATAGACTCAAAAGTAGTAAATATTAAAGATCAAATAAAAATTTATGAAATTGAATATGCCCAACTCAAAAGCAAACTTGAAAGTACCTTAGAGCAATTAGAACAAACAGAACTCCTTAAAAAAAGTTATATCTATGAACTTTTTGAAGTGACAAAGACCCCTCCTTTATGTCTTCAAACCAATCCACAACAGTTTAGCTCCCTAGAAAAAATTTTTTCTAAGCTAATAAATATGGATGAAAACAAAACTGATTTGAATATATTAGAATTAACATTTCAAGAAATTTCACAACAAGTAGAAATTTTTAATAAATTAATTAGAGAAAAAGAAAAAAACTATCTCGAGCAACTTGGTTATTATAAACAAAAAAAGCAAACGGAAGAAAAAATAAAAATTTTTAATTCTGAATTGACGCTTATTAATGAAAAGCTGGCAAAATTAGATGAGCTTTATCAAGTCATAGGTAAAGATGAGTTTCGAAATTATGTTTTATCGACTATTGAAAACTTACTACTAGAACAAACAAATACAGAACTTAAGATTTTATGCCAAGGCCGATATGGATTAAGTCAAACAAATAAAGCTCATAAGATGGCCTCTGAGTTTGTCATTGTTGATTATTTTCATGATGCCAAAATGAGAAAGATATCGACATTATCAGGTGGAGAAACATTTTTAGTCTCGTTAGCAATGGCCATGGCCTTAGCAGAACTTACCAGAGGCTCTACCCAAATTGACTCCCTATTTATTGATGAAGGCTTTGGTACTTTAGATGAAGAAGCTATTGACGAAGTCTATCAGTTATTACAAGTCATTCAAAATACAGGCAAGCAAATTGGGATTATTTCCCATGTCAAAGACTTAACTACTCGAATTCCAATTAATATTCATCTGGCCAAAAGCACAGAGGGCCATTCAAAGATTTCTGTAGTACAGAACTAACCTATTAAAATTCAGCTTTGAGATAAAAATTTTATAAAGTATAATAACAAAATATTCGATAATGATTTTGTTACTAATCTCAATTAAAGGTTTAATTATTATGAGTGATAATTATTTTGTAAAATTTTCCAAACCATTTTTAGATGCCCTTTCTGAAACATTTGAAATGATGGTTCAAACAAAGATTTCAGCTCACTCTCCTAAAATTAAGACAAATAATGTTGCTCACGGTGATATAACTGCTCTCATTGGGATGAATGGAAAAGTCGAAAGAGACGGCCAAGAAAAAGACTTTAAAGGCTTAATGGCCATATCATGGCCTGAAGATATGTATGTTAAACTTGCCGGTAGAATGTTATTTGAAGAATATACAGAATACTGTGAAGATATTGCTGACTCCGGAGCAGAGATATGTAACATCGTCATGGGAAATGCAAAGAATGGGTTAACTCCCTTAGGCTATAAAATAGATATGGCCACACCGAGTACCGTCAGAGGTAAAAATCACGAAATTAAATATCCTGCCAAAACAACAGTTGTTGAAATTACTTTATCTTGTGATTTAGGAGATTTTTCTTTAGAGCTATGTTATCAAGAACATGCTATTAATAGCTAGCTAAAGACCTGCTTTTTTAACAAAAGCTTTAAATTTTTTCATAATATCAAGTTCGTAATTTCCTAATTGATTCATATTAAAATCATCTAAGACCTCTGCCCGCGTTTTACCCAAACAAGTTACTTCTCGATCATAAAAAGCACAAATAGACATCACCTCTTGGGCAGGTGTAAGCTGAGTTAATTTATTTGGAAATCCATTTCCATTTTTTTTCTCTTCATGGCTTAAAACCAGATCAATAACTTCTTTGCTGGCAAAATCTTTATCTTGTAAAATTACGCTACCAACCTTAGGATGCTCTTTATACTCTGTCAGCTCAGCGGCCTCCATCTCTTTCATCGGTTTAAAAAATAAGGCTTTCTTCTGCTCATCATATTGAGAATAAGCAATATCATGAAAAAGACCCGCAACGCCTAAAAATTCGACTAAAGATTTATCTAACTTTAAATACTCTGCAAAACTTATGCATAACGAAGAAGTATTTACCGAATGTCGTTGCATGAGGGCATCATTGGACTTGCTTTCTTCATCAATTTTATGATCAAAAATTCCTCGCAATAATTCATCACTTTGCCCCAACACATTAATCAGATTAGTTGCAGTATTTTGAGCAGCATCGTAAGATTTTTTAGAGTGTGGATCTTCATAAATTCTTTCAGCCGTTGCTTCTCCCGCGCCAATAACCAGCGAAGACTTCTCCTCCAAACTGGTACTCTCATCATTAATCGCTTCACTTAAACAGCGGTCAATATAAGCCTGATAAGAACTTTCCGCACTCTCCTGTATAAAAAGTTTACGGACCTTTTTACCTTTTAAATACTTGATTCTATGGGCTTCAATATCATCACTTCCTCTGGCATATAATAGCACTTTATGAGGGAGTTGAATATAAACATCAAAACCTAATTGGATATCACTCTTTAAAGTTGATACTCTTATTGGAAGAAATCCCATTTTAATTATCCTTTGATTAATTAAGTATAATATTTATCCTTGGCATAATAAAGAAATTATTGAATGACCACTAAACTCCAGTAATTTTTTATTAAAATTTAATAGGTTCTTTTCCGATAATATTATAAAATAAAGCATAACTTTTTATTCAGGAGCTAGAAATTATGGCCTTTAACCCTAAACAAAAGATACTAATCATAGATGATATGAGCACGATGAGAAAAATCATCAAAAACATGCTCGGGAAAATGGGATGTAACGATCTCCACGAAGCAGATGACGGAGCCCCAGCTTGGGAAATGATCCAACAGGCCCATGAAGCAGGAAAGCCTTTTGAATTTATTGTATCAGACTGGAACATGCCAGGCTTAACAGGTCTAGATCTCTTAAAAAATCTCCGTGCAGATGAACGCTTTAAAAAGCTCCCCTTTTTAATGATTACAGCTGAGGCTGAACAAGCAAATGTCATTATTGCTGTTAAGGCAGGTGTAAGTAATTTTATTGTTAAACCTTTTTCAATTGTTACTCTTAAAGAAAAAATTGATAAAATTTTTCCAGGATAAACTTTATGTCTATGCTACAAGATCCAGAGATGGCCGAAATTGTCGATGACTTTTGCAAAGAGTCTGAAAAAATCTATGAGCAGTTAGAAGAAATGCTAGAAGACTATGAAGAAACAAAAGACCCAAAAAAATTAGAAGAATTTGGTCAAGTCATAGATCGAATTATGGGAGCTGCAAAGTCTGTTGATGCTGTTCAAACTGGAGTTTATTGTGAATTAGGAAAAACGATTAGCTACAAGGCCAGTCAATCTATGGACAAGGCTTTATTGGATATTGTTGTTGCTGTACTTTTTGACACAGTTGAAATTTTACAAGTCATGAATAAAAATATCGAAAAAATAAAAGAAGAAAAAGTTTCAGGTATTAATTTAGAAACTTTTTCGACAAGATTAAGATGGTTAGCAGACAAGTTTAAAGATATTCAAAGATCTTCTGTTGCAATTGGAGCTAACGAAAAACAACTTGGTGATCAAAAATCTATTGATGATCTCTTAAGTGATCTAGGACTCTAAGGCTTGACATAAAATGCGGCTATCATTATAGCTGATCTTTTTTAGCAAGGTCTTTTTCCAAATCATTAAGTAAGAAGCTGCCCAAACTTTCAAGTAGCCTTGGAGGAAAATTCACATTGACTCCTTCAGCGCTTACACCTTTATGGAATAACTCTATTGTTTTGATAAGGTCGGTCTTTCGTCCATTAATTTTTCCACTAGAATACATAATAATTTGATCTGAGAGATTTACTATAAAAGAAAGATAAGCGATATGATCTTCTTTTTTTTGTCTTGGAAAGCCAGAACCATCAGTTTGTTCGTGCTGTTCCAAAATAATTCTTTTTATCTCTGTTGGAAACTCATATCCGATCTTAGAAAGAATATAAATACTTAACATAGGATGTTTTAAGTAGATATTATGATTTTCTAAGTCTGCATAATTTTTAAAAAGTTCTGTACTCAAAACGCTCAAACCAAAGTCTTTCATTAAAGAGGCCATAATAATAGCGACCAATTTTTCTCGATCTGTAATTTTGTTTTGACGAGCAAGAAAAAAAGCAAAAGCAGCTACTCGTACAGGGAGCATATCTCTAGAGAATGTTTTATCAACAACTTCTGTACACATTGATGTTAAATCTGACTCATACAAAGGATAACACATAACTTCACTTTTTACTCTCTCAATAAGAGGCAAAAAATCATTTGTTTTTGCTATTGTTTGTAATGTTTTTTTTAACAGAAACTTTTCTTTTGCTTTCTCTTCATATTTCTTCAATCTCGATTCTTGTAAATTGAACATTTTAAAATAAAAAGCATTAAGCTCCATTAACTCATCATGACTTACATTTGTCTCATAATGAAAATCATCTTTATCATCTTTATAAAGCTGTAGATAAGCCCCCTTTGCTTCAAGTTCAAGCCACGACTCTTTAAGTTCACCAGTTAAAGGTGAATTAGCATATAAGGCCACTATTCGATGTTCACGCATTTTATCAAAGAGAAAGATATTAAATGAGTAAACTCGATCCAATTCAAAAAAGTCGGATTTTAACTTGTAAAAAGAAATCATTTAACTCCCCTTTGCCTTTTCAAACTCTTCTAGAATTGCTCCTTTGAGTATCAAAGCTAACAGCTCTACCTTTGTTGCATCTGCGTGGGTCTTGATTGTTCCTCTAAAATGGCATAGAGCAAAGCCTAAATATTCACCTTCTTCAAAATACGGATAAATAAACTCATTAAGCTCTGTCTGATACGTTTCATCATTCCAAAATGGAAGTTTTTGTTGGTACCAACTTTCTAAGTTTTCTCTCTCAAAATTCTCAAAATCATTTTGTACAACTTCATTCTTTCGAGCGATATGCCCTGAATAAAGACAAGCTTTACAATTTTTATTATTGCTTTCAGCAGCACTATCTCGAGAGAGATATAAACTCATATCCCCATCATATTCCTTAATCAAAGCAAAATGAATAAATTTATAAAGTTGTTCTTTTGTCATATTATCTTTAAAAAGAAAATCATTATGAATAACCAAATATTCCAAACCGTAAGAAAGGTTTTCATAAAAAGTATATTCAGGCTGCTCTAAAAGCTTGTCTGCAATTTTTTTGTTAACTGCAGATTCATCTTCAGTAGATAAATAAAGTTCTCCCGACTTTTTTAGTTTTTTAAATTCAGAATAATCAAGAGTTTGTTCTAGTTTTTTCTTATTCTCCTGTCCAAGGGCCAATTGTTCATCTTTTTTCTTTTTTGCTTCTAAGTCTATTTCTTGATTTTTATTTTTAGCACCACCAATTAATATTTCATTAAAAGGTTTTTTCTTCTTATTTTGATTTTCATCATCTAATGATTGACTGCCAGTCACCTTCTCTTTATCTAGATCAATTTCATTAAACTGTTTCTTTTTGTTGTTTTCTTCTTGAGTTAAAAATTCAGTATGATTTTTCTTCGTCGTCGTATTGTCTTCTTCAAAGTTTGATTTTTTCTTATTTTTTGATATATCAACTTCTTCAAAATCATTTGATTTTTTTGCAAGATCCTCTTCGCCAATAACAGCATTAGATCTTTTTTTATTGAGTTCATAATCATCAAGTTGAAGTTTTTTTAACTCTTTATCTTCTAGGACCTCTTCTATGATTCCTCTATTCTTCTTTTCTAATTCATCCAATTCATCTAAGAGTTTCTTTTTTTTCTTAGCAAGCTCTAAGACTTGTATTTCTAATCCTTTTTTCTTTTTTTCTTCATATTCTTGATCAAATTGTACTCGTTTTTTTTTGTAGTCATTTTCGATCTCTGTGAAATTCTTCTTTTTTAATTCCATTTTTTGTTGATTTTTTTCTAATTCGGCCCTTTTTCGATTTAAATCTTGCTGTGCCGCTTCAAACTTTTTCCGCTTATTTCTTTCTTCCTCAGTTTCTCCCACTTTAGGTAAAGACTTTTTTTCAAACTGTCGTTGAACTTCGTCAAACTGAGTTTTTTTTCTATTTAGCTCTTTTTCGTTTTCTTTAAAACTGGCCCTTTTGCGATTAATTTCCTGCTCAACTTCTTCAAAGGTTTTGCGTTTAGATTCATTTTCAACTTCTGCTAAATTTAGTCCCTCTCTACGTTTTTGACTTAGCTCTCCAAGTGGCTTTATATCAAGCCCCTTGTACGGATTTTTCTTTAACTCTGCCTCAACAGGCGTAAATTTTCCATTTTTTGCCTTAGAGGCTTGAGCAACAGGTTCAAATTCACTTGTCCTTTTAAGTTGAAAAGAGTCAAAGTCAGAGTTTAAAAAAGACATATCAGTTGAATTCTTCTTTAAGTTAAAATTTGATAAGGGACTCGCTCCAATAAGAACTCCTCCCTTATTTTTTTTGCTGGCCTTATTTCCAAAATCTGAATTATTTTCCTCATCAAGAATGGCCATTTTTTCGACTCTTAGTTTTTCTTTAGAATCATAAGCCTTTTTTTCACTTTCACCTATTAAAGTTTTTCCTCCCATAAATTGCTCTGGTAAGGCCTTGTTTTTTTCTTCTTCTTCTTTTTTTTCCTGTTGTTCAAATGGAACAAAAAACATATTAATTTTATGCAAAAGACTCTTTTTATTTATATCTTCTGAAACAACTTCATCTAAACCATTCTTTTGTAATTTAGAAAAAATATGAGGAGGGATATTTTTAGCTTGTATAAGTATGTTTTTTGACTTTTTATCACGTACAAATTTTTTACATTCATTTAAATAAAGTTCGGTTTTTTTTAAATCTGCTGAAAATGTCACGGCATGTTCCATGACACCAATTAATTGATGATACTCGCTGAGCGAATCAAGCTCATAAACTGTATAAGAATTGTCTTCCTCTACACTCGCTTTCAACTGTTGCAACTTATCGGATAAAGGATAAAGAAAAACCACGTTTCGTTCGATTGCCATTTTAAGATTATAGCATAAATAACATCATCTTTTAGGAAGATATTCCTTGAATTTTTACTTGTGACTTGTTCTGCCAATAATTCATAAAATAGTAATAATGATAGTTTACATAAAGCTGTACAAATTCCCGAGTATCTCTATCGACTTCCAAGACCCTGATGTACTCTTTAAGTTCAGACTCCCTATATTTTATAAAAATTTTATGTAAAATTTTTTTCATAAATACTTCTGAGCTATCGACTCTCGACTCAATAATTTAAACCTCGCAACATAATCCCACTTATCATGCCAAATTCTCACCAAATTATGGTCATATTCAAAGTTATAATGCCTGAATATTCGACGCTCTTAGTTGTGATAAAATTAAATATCGTGAAAAAATTCTTTAAAAATACAGATGAGCTGAAAAAATTTTTATCACAAATCAAAGGTGAGACTTGTCCCCATTGTTCAAACAAGAACTATTTAATCGTTCATAGTATTGTTTATAGAAATACTAAAACTGGTGACAGGATCATGACAGGACAAAGAATTTATTGCTCAGGCCGTGGAAACAAGCTAGGTTGTGGAAAAACCTTTCAGCTTTATTTTACCATGTTTACGCCTGCAATTCATTACTCTACAATCGAGTTTGATATATTTTTACTAGGCCTCATAAATGATCAATCAATTCAAGAGTCCTATCATATTGCCACGAAAACCCAAGACTCTCGAAACGCCTATAGGTGGTTAAATCGAATAAAACAGAAAATATTTGATCTTAGGCACTTCATCAATCAATCATGCACTTCTAAGTCCCATACGAAATATAGAAACCCGCTTATTGAAACAATTAATCACTTAAAAGACATACTAAGAATTGCTATCGCCAACTCATTCCAATTGAAAGTTCAAAAAAGCTTTATCTAAAAATCTCAAATTACTATCGAATAATTCGATTCTACTTTTCTTGCTTCTTTTTTATTGATCCAACAACGAACCTTGTCACTATTTTTGATCACAATTTGGAAATATAAAGACCTCTAAACTTTAACATGGAGAAAAATTATGCCCAGGCCCAATTGCCCACCTCTTGAAATCAGACTGCGTGTACTCGCCGCAGTAGATTATGCCCCAGGAAAAACTATCCGAGAAAGAATTAAAAATGTATCAACAAGAACATTTATCGATTCAAGAACAGATATTGAATATAAGTTTACCTGGAGAACCATCAGTACTTGGCTTTACCGTTACAAAAAAGATGGAATCACTGCAATGGAGAATAAAACGAGATCTGATAAAAATAAATACCGTAAAATTCAAATCAATGAACTAGCAGAGGCCATTCATGAAGTTCTCCCCTATATAAAAAAGAATAAAAAGGGAAGAATTCTTAGAACTACCTTGTATAGGATGTTAATTAAAAAAAATTTAATCACAAGATCTCAACTGGCCCCTACAACTTTTTATCGTATGATGAGAGAAAATGATCTCATAACTGAAGAAACTAATAAAAAGTTGCGTCTGTCTTTTTCTATGCAGTATGCAAATGAGTTATGGCAAGCTGATACTATGTATGGCCCTTCTATTAAACAAGCTGATGGAAGTTATAAAAAAACTTTTCTTATTGCTTTTATCGATGATGCTAGCCGGGTTATTACTCACAGTGAATTTTTCTACCAAGATAATACTGCTAATATGATTGATGCCTTTAAAGCAGCTCTCTATAAACGAGGAGTGCCTCAAAGGCTTTACTTTGATAATGGATCTAATTACAAATCTAAGGAGATATTACAGGCCTGTTTAAGGATGAATATTATGCTCTCTCATGCTCCTATCAGAGATGGGGCCGCCAAAGGAAAAATAGAGCGATTTTTTCGAGGATTTAGAGATCGCTTTTTAACTATGCATATTGATTTTGAAAGTATTGAAGCTCTTAATTTAAAAACTCAGCAATGGATTGAAAATGAGTACAATTCTAGCTTCCACACTGGAATTCAAATGATTCCAATTGACCGATTTAATCTTGATCAAAATCGAATTAAATTTTTAACCGAAGATAAATACTCTGAAGAAGTCTTTTATGTTGAGGAATCCCGAAAGGTTGGAAAAACAAATGTCTTTCCAATGTTTAAAAGAAAATACGAATGCCCCGTGGACCTGAGAGATAAAAAAGTTGATGTTCGTTTTGATAGAAATAAGCGTGATCGCTTTATTGTTTATTTTAATGGCAAAAGAATGGGACAGGCCAATGAGCTTAATCTCTACGTAAATGCAAATGAAACAAGAGACTCGTTTAAAAGGGGGCGAAGATGATCAAACAAACATTCGGAGTCACACAAGAACCATTTATCCGCACTGAACATAAACTATTAAAGCAACAACAAGAAATCTTTGATATCATAAAGATTCACTCTCAGCACGGTGGATTCTCAGTTATCACAGGAGAACCAGGTGTTGGTAAGTCCGTTCTTAAAAAAGCTATCGAAAACCTAACAAAGCAAAGAGATACAATCGTCGTCTCAGCTTCTCGTACAATGCACACTTATCTCAATATATTAAAAGAAATGGCCCTATCTCTTAAAATAGCAGACGTATCCCCTAAAGATATCGAACAAGAACTCATTCAAGTTGCTTATAATTACACCAAGGATCTTAAAACCATCTATACCTTAATAGATGAAGCCCATTTACTTGATATGGAAGTGTTGCGCAAGCTAAGATTATTATTTGATCAGTTTCCCAAGAAGCATAACCTTATACTTTTTGGACAGCGAGAGCTCTTATTTTCCTTATCTATGAAAGTCAATGAGGATGTTAAGACTAGAATTACGTTTTCTAAAAACATCTTACCCTTAAGCGAATTTGAAATTGAAAGCTATATTTTGTCAGAGCTAAAAGAAGTTAAGCTTGGTGCTAATGTATTTAACGAGGATGCCCTAGAGGTTATAGGACGTTCGGTTGAAGGCAATCTGAGACTTTGTAGAAATCTCTGCTATGCTAGTATGATCGAAGCGTGCAGGGAAAATAAAAAAATTGTTAATGTCAATCACGTCAATGCCGTATTAATCCAACCTCACTGGAGATCACATGAAGAGCTTATTAAACAGCAATAATGAAGAGTATTATTTACTCAGTCAGCAAGATCTAAAAGAGATATATTGGGCCTATGAGTGCCTTACCCAGACCATCATAGAGATTTTAGAAAGGAGAAAAATACAAGAAGAACCAGAGTCATCTTAAGCTTTAAAAGTAAAATTATATCGAATCAGGGCCATCGAAAGATGGTCTTTTTTTGAAAAAATCTTATAACGTTAAAGTGGAAAATTGTATGATGAGAATTAGATCACGATAAAAAATGTTATGATGAGATCGTGGCAAAGTCGTCATAAAACTTCCAAATATTATGATCAACAATTAGGTAATCTTTATGATCATAAAGTGGACGGTTACAGATAAGTTTGGTCAGCTAAAATTTTAACAAAAAAATGATTATTCCTGGCCAAGAGATTGATTTTTTTTAACTGGGCCGAAGAAAAGCTTGAATTTAACT